>WLWD01006049.1_pt1 | contig 240700 bp, 165 predicted proteins | sample 6712731 | NCBI WGS metagenome assembly WLWD01 (sample SAMN12718690, study PRJNA576275) | sponge metagenome | isolation source: marine sponge | host: Mycale hentscheli | place: New Zealand: South Island, Marlborough, Capsize Point | collected 2014-11-01
TTCATTCACACTCATATGATCTAGTAGACTTGGTAGCGTGACATGCTACAATTATTTGCAGAAAATCAAAGTTTAAAATGGGTGTGTGTTAGCAGTAAGCTTGCTTGGTTCTGTTGTGGTGTGATTGAGGACCTGTTACTAAAACTGATGTACGTGTATATTATTATTTTTATTCAGTTTTGTTTAAATAAGTAAAAGGCAGCAATAGCAAACATGAGTATACTAACTTGGCAAGTGTAAAATCGGAGTAAAGAATATCAGAACCCGTTACACATCGAGGGAATGCTATTGCGACTATGGCCTCTACTTATAGATGCATTAGATCCAATTGCACACATTCCATATCCTGAGATGCATGTACATAAAGTTGTGCTATAAGGTATATAATATACCATAGGTAGGAAGGCCATGCAGTTGCTATGCATTCAGTGTGGTGGGTGCTAACTACATAAACCTCATCATTGTACTATTGCATCGCTCATGATGACACTAACATTTGCACAGGACCACAACCTCCACCTATTTTTTAACCTATGGCACATATATCTAAAATACAAATTGCATAACAATCAGTTCAGACACAAGAAAAATGGTATATAGAGAGACTGCAGTTGCTGTGCAATTAAATTGATACTTGCTTGGGATCATGCTATGGCTCCACCTTACGTAGGAGGAGCCCATGGTCACCATGTAATAAGTATTGTTTGGAGGAGCCCATGGTCACCATGTAATAAGTATTGTTAGTGTGATAAAGGAAGAACTTGTTCTACTATATATGTAAGGACACGTTTAATCCGCAAGGTCTTGGATTTTGCGCCTCATGCATATTAAATATGCATGATATATTATTATGCATGCATATTAAATATGCATGCATTACTGATTATCTGGAAATCCATTGCACACCCTGCAGCATGACACTAATTGCTCAGCGACCAAGGCCTCCACCTGTGACCTGCACCATCTGCACACCTCCGCAGGACCAGTTGCATAGCGACCAAGGCCTCCACCTGTGATCTGGGCCAAACTGACTTTTGAGAAATAAGTTGCTAATGTATCTAAAAACTACGGGTAGAGTGCACTAGACACTGGTCTATGAATCTGAATGAGATGGTTTGATCTGTATGCATACATGCATGTAGCATAGCCAGTGTGTAAGCATTGTTTAGAATAACTAAGGAACAACACTGCTGTGATTGCATGTCATTGATCAAAATATCACAATAACACCACCACCTGTCCCCAGTAATGAGGTGTATTCTGTTGCTATCGCCCTCCGTATCCCAGAATGTCCATTTGCAGCAGAATAATAAGCAGACAGGACTATTAGGTTCAACACTACCAGCTGATCATACGACTTCCTTTATTTTTTTCAATTCATTTAATACAGACATGCAATAATCACAATCCAACAAAAGATAATCAACAGTAAAATAATCACAAAAAGAAAAAAAAAACAAAGACGTAACGTTCGATAGACATGTCGTACAAACGTCACTTGTACTTAGAGATAGTCTTCATTTACTTCTTGAAATCACTTCATTGTAATCGTTACAGCCTGACAAAAAGAGAAAACATTAATAAAATGCAACAAATACATATATCCCAGTTACATACCTGTAGCTCTTATGAACAAGACAGTGGTGCTTCACATGGCTGTGTTCAAACATCTAGCATAGTACATCCTCCAACACGTGCTCATAGTTCCTCAACTCCACCAATTAGTGTCCATCTAAGAACATGCACACACATCCAAATACAAATTTGTAAATCTCTTGCTGCCGCTAAGCGGTCATGCACACCTGGCAGACCCAGGATGCCTGTGCACTAAGCAGGCACTGTGAGCCATGCAAGCAAAGCTCCTGGAGCCAGGCTAGGAAATCGCAGGAGAATAGGCCTTTCCTCACAGCAAGTGGCGTGGCCACCCAAAGACCCACCTGGACCATTGCTGTTTCATGAGAAAGAAATTGCACCCCAGCAAATGCCAGGTACCCAATCACAGCTGGGTGGACTGGCTGGAGGCATATGGAAAACCAAATGGAAAATTGCCAGAGTGGGGCTTGAACTTGGCCCTGAGCCAAGGACACAACACACACACACACACACACACACACACCTTGAACAGTGCCACCCTCAAAGGGTGATGCTCCTCTGCTAAGCAGATTGACAGTTGCATAGTGGTTAATCATTTTCTTGGTCTTGTTGTAGCACATCTGTGTCTAGCTATATCTTGGCCCCTTCTAAATGACCGACTACATCTATTGCAGGTAAAGGGTAAGAGAGTAGGGACACACACACACACAAGTAAGTGGGTTCAATGCAGGATATAACTAGCACTAGTTTCCCATTCACATTTTCCAAGCCACCGACCCAGCCTTCACCAAAAGTGACAGAACTAAAAAAATATTGCATTTTGAATTTATTACAAATGCGCAATAGATGGACAAAAGCTATTCACAGTGGAGCTGTTGTTGGGTCAAGGTGATATCAGTTTATGCTCATGTGCTTCAAATAGCTATGCTAATGTTACGTCTGATATAGCTGTTCTCCAATAAAACTTGTGTAGCCAGAGAGTTGTGAGAGTAGTACTAACCCATGGAGATGAAATGGACATCAGGACCATTATCAACGACCATGAAAAAAATTTTTTTTTCAGTGATGGTTGCATGAGCAACTAGTACCTTTGTGCGGCCGTATCAAGGTTTTAGCTCACCTAGACAACTCTTTACCCGCTGCTATACTGGGAAGGGGTCTGGTGGTATTAGTATTCAAAAGGAATGTAATTAGTCCTTTACCAGGATGCTCCATAATTAAAATCTAACTGAACATAAAAGTATCACACTTGGGTTTTTGGCTAAAAGCACATTACTGCTGTATTTAGATATGGCTTTTAGAATTCAGGAAAATGCCAATCATCTATGGAGACTCAGTGTAAGCATTCAAAACCTTTTCCTTACCCTGTTGGTAGTATTATCTCTACCACTTACAAGCCCAAAAATTAGTTATAGATGCAATTCTTTCAACCCTTCCCACTATCTTAATCTTTAGCCACTTTCTCTACTTAAGTTCACAGCCACTCCTCAGTGGTTACTACCAAGTTCTACAAGACTGCAAGTAAGCAGTGGACGTTATTGGGAGGAAGAGAGAGGAGAAGATTTGAATCAGAACTATGTTATAATTATATCACACATTTCCCAGCATAGGGGTAGGTAAAGGCAGGGTTTCATAGAGACTATGGCAATGTTGGGATTCCCTTCCCCCACCCCCATCCCATTTCGTTCACCCTCCATACTTTTTCCCTGACAAAACATTTTAAGAAAAAAATTAAAAATATATACGAAAAACCATAGCCTTACTGTACTGTTAGTTCGTTTAAAATAAATACTTCTTTTATAAAGTTGAGGTGCATAATTCATAATAGTTTGTCCTGTTTTCATCTGTCTGACTTCAATATTATCATTTGGCTAAATTAACTCTACACAAAATCCCCCCCCCCCCCCCCTGTATAAATCACCTAAGACAAAACCTACCTAAAAATTGTAAATGATGCTTCCAGGTGAGGGGTTTTCCTCTGACGTCTCATGTAAGTTTGCAACGTGTCTTTTACTCCTCGTAGTGCAGCCACGCCCTTTTCTCCCCAGCTTGTAGTAAAGACCCTTTACCAATCATTGTCCGTCATGCGTGCGTGGTATAAATTCTCCAGTTTTCGCGTATTTTGTGCGTGGTGGTGGTGTGAGTTGTACGAGGCAGATAATGGTGAAGGTCAGGCTCGACTGAGCCCCCCTGAAGAGAGATGTGATTGAGATGAAGTAAATTTTTAGTGGTAGTGATTTAGTGTGGGTGAACTAGTGTGATCGTAATTTGTGGTGTGCGCTATTTGTATAATGTTTGAGTTTGACTTAGGGTAGCTACAACTTTTTAATGACCATTGATTGAAAATTGTATTAGTATCTTGCAGCAGTAAAGAGAAGCCTCAGCATCATAGATGCAGCCCCCAGAATATATGCTGAATAAATCTGCTGGGATGTTGGTTCAAAATTTTGGCAGTCATTATAATATAGTAGTAGACAGTAGCCAGCTACTTCTAAATTGTGAATGCATATTTTATCTGGAACTTGCACGTAGTGATCAGGCAACTGTCTATAAAACCCTAACCTCAGTCAAGGGTTAAATATTGTGTATTTTATAGATTCACTGCTGACAAACAGGGATAGAGCTGCAGACACAGATTGTATTGCTTGGCATAACATGGGGCAATGTGAGTACTAAGACATTGATAAGGAGTTACTATTGTGTTAAAAGTACTCGATAGCACACATTCATATTTACTCAGTCAGGAGTGTTTGATGACCTTTTATGCATGCAAGCACATGTTTGGGCTATATTTAGAGTCTAACACATCTTGAGGTTACTTTCATTAACTTTTTTTCTCATCTCTATTTTCAGGCTGTTGGGAGTTCCACCATGCTATCTGCAGCATTGACGGAGCTAAGAGGACACTGGAACTTATGAATATAGAAGTCTGAATAGGTCTGACTTTACTCCTCTACAGTGCACCTCCACTGGACAGCTGACACTGTGGAATAGCCCCCAAATGATTCTAGTAACGGCAGATACATGCTGCACTTCTATATTAACTAACGGTGAGATTCCGTTTTTCTAGTTAGTAGAGTACTTCCACATACTTAGTGCTTGGATTTTGTAGCTGATATATGAATTATAAGAGAATGCACAAAGGTTGCGTGATGATTACTTATAACGTTAGAGTGGAGAGGCTAATATACATTAGTGACCATTGGTTGGAAAACTGTGCATCATGTGGCACAAAAAATTGAGAGTTCGTTAGTATAACATGTCTATTGACAAGACACCCCATACCAATATATTGAAATGTCACCTCTTTTAGGATTGGTGACCTTTACCAAATACCATGATGGCTAGACTCCTTGTGATATATGTAGGATTAGCCTAGTAACTATGATACACCTTAAGTGCCTACCACAGGACTGTCAACTCTCTCACTCCAACAATAACTGTTTAAATACTTTATGCTTGTCAGATACCTAACGTGTGATTGCTGACTAAATGTGAGTCCTGGTGAATGGGCCTGTTAATTGGAATTAGGGACCCAGGGTTTCATACAGGATTTTCAGTTGGGGGGGGGGGGAGAGAATTTTCAGTGAAATTTTCCCAGAAGTTTATAATCTGGCCAAAATTTTACTAGCACTTCCAGTTGGAACAGCAACCATCGAAAGATCGTTTAGTCACATGAAGATGATAAAGACCAGGCTAAGGAATCGCTTGTCTGATGAAAACTTGACTCACCTTATGAGAATTGCCATTGAAGACCCTGACTTAAGTGAAGTTAATCTTAATGAAATTCTGGACATTTTTAAAGAAAAAATATGCGCATTAGACTGTAATTGGTATATTATTCTTAAAAGTTCGTGTAAAGAAATGAGTTTGGGGGGGGGGGGGAGATCCCAGGGCTCCCCCCCTCCCTGTATGAAACACTGGGACCCTTTACCAAGTTCTAGACTGGGTTACTGTATTTGACATAGTTTACGGTTGACCAAATGCCTGTGACACAACCTCAATATTTTCCAAGGTTTTAGGAATTCTTTACTAAATATTCAAGGCACCCTTTACCATGAAATTGGTTGATGTAGGATCGGGAACCCTTTACCAAGTACTTGTGTTACCTTATTGTGACAACACACCCTTTACCATTTATTTGGTTGACCAGGTTCAAGTACCTATTTAGATCTGGAACCCTTTACCATATATCTGATTTACGTTGTTGTGACAAGACATTCCTTACCGAGCAGATGTGTTCTAGAATATTCATAGGGAGTGCTTACCTAAACATTACTATTTTAAAATGCCATATATTATTGATAAACGTTATTATCTGTATTAAATTAGAATGATGTGGGTGTGGGCTCGATTACGTCTGGATTACTCGCTCCCTTCTCTCGCTCGCACCTGGAGACAGCAAAGTAGTTGCTGCCACCAGAGTGTATGCCTCCTGCTGACTACCCGGCGAACCGTACCCGCCCGAAGGAATAGGTTTTAGGTAGGATTAAATTACTTTAAACACAGGATAACGACACACAGCGAATTGAGATGAGTGACAGAACTAACTCGAACCACGAGACACACAACTTAAGTACTAACACAAACTCCGCCTACTGTTCACACAAAATGCTGCAATGTTCTGGTCTTGTGATCGTACAATCCTTGCTAACACACATACACACGCTACCGCTACCTACTGCACATGACCATAAAACTCAACAAAAATACTTCTGACTACAAAACTTAACATTGATAAAGATCTCATGTGGGCAGGCCCACAGTGGGGTAGTGGCAAAATTCTAGTAACTTTTACGGCTATCCAATTTAGCGTAAATTCTATAATTGTGGAGCTAGATTAACAGCAGTAATTTGTTGTACGCTATAGTTTGATTGATTGAATGAAATAAGCGGCTTGATAGACCGTGTAGGCAACAATTGGAAGCCTATACAATCATATACAGTTCTGTTTCTGATCCCACTAAAGATCCCTATAAAATGACTTCAGTGAACCTTTACTTAATAAAGTTTTCTGATTCCACTTGGTAAAGTCTGTGTTATATACACTTCATAGACTAAAGGTTTGTATTATAGGCAATTAGGTAAACAATTTCTGATCCTGTGGGACCTTGGAAAGATCTGTATCGTAGACATTTCATGTAGGTAAAGGGTCACAGGGACGTCTTTAAGGTCTGTATCATGGGCACTTTGTATTGGTAAAGGGTCACAGGCACATTATAAAGGTCTGTATTATAGACACTTCATGTTGGTAAAGGGTCACATGCAGCCTATACAATCATATAGCACTTGTATACAGCTCTGTATACTTGTGTACAGTTCTGTATCATATAGCACTTGTATACAGTTCTGTTTCTGATCCCACTGAAGGTCCCTATAAAATGACTTCAGTGAACCTTTACTTAATAAAGTTGTCTGATTCCACTTGATAAAGTCTGTGTTATATACACTTTGTAGACTTGGACTATTTTTAAAAAGGTTTGTATTATAGGCACTTAGGTAAACAATTTCTGATCCTGTAGGACCTTGGAAAGATCTGTATCATAGACATTTCATGTAGGTAAAGGGTCACAGGGCCGTCTTTAAGGTCTGTAGCATGGGCACTTTGTATTGGTAAAGGGTCACAGGCACTTTATAAAGGTCTGTGTTATAGACACTTCATGTTGGTAAAGGGTCACAGGCACTTCATAAACGTCTGTATCATGTTTGTATTGGTAAAGGGTCACATGCACTTTATAAAGGTCTGTGTTATAGACACTTCATGTTGGTAAAGGGTCACAGGCACTTCATAAAGGTCTGTATCATGGGCACTTCTTGGTAAAGGATCCTTGCTTAAGCTATATTTGAAGATTATTTGATCGTCATAGTGTGAGTGTATGGTGGGGAGGAGAGAGAAATATTTTAGTTTGTTCTTAACTATTACATGAAGTGTGCAGTAAGACTGGTAGGGAACTGAACAGTCAGTTTGTACACAAGTGGGTATCAATACAAAAGACACTTAGTAGAATGTTTCCAATCATATAGTGTTGATATGATACTAATAGGTTAAATGAAAGTGTGGATGAACTTCATAAAGACTTCAAGAGAAAGTGTGGGAATGGACATGACTTGAGTGTCAAATTATGTCCATGGAATAATAAACGAAGTTGGGTCCTTATTGTCTTCTAAACATTACTATTGTTGTTGTCGTCATTTTTAAACAAGTGCAATATATGTTTTATTTAAATTTACTTTTGAAAAAAGTATGACGTGCTGAGATTTGGGAAAGGGTATGGAATATCCGAAGTCAATTACCATTATGTTTTGTTGTTTTTTGTTTATTGTTGCTGTTTGTAGATCACAGCTGACATGAGTGATGAACAGTTCTAATCATCCTGGCTGTATGAAGAAGTCCTGAGCATCTTCATTCATTCATGAACAGTTAATTCTTCGCCTATCACACAGATACAATGTCACATCACGGACTAATATTTATTGCATTTGCTGATTACTGGAATATATTTTACACACTAAAATATATGGCTATAAAGTGAGTATTGTAGAACACCATTTGGAGTGTTGTAGTAGCTAGCTTAAGGGAGTATCACAACACCCCATTGGTAGAGTATCAATAACACCATATTGGGTACATTATGAGCCCTAATAGGGGTGTAGTAGAACTTGGACATGGGCGTACCACAACACCCCATTTGGTATAATGAAGGGTGTACAGGGGTGTAACTGAACACTTCCTCTAGGTGAAATGGAAACACCCCATGCGGAGTAGTACAGCCAGTGTTACCTGGACACCCCAAAACGGGATTCCCATACACCCCATTTTTAACAGTGTATGGAGTTATGATTTTATAATATTGTTTAGTAATATTTTTTAGAAAGTGAACAAATATTAATTATCTACACTGCTGCTTCTGCCTAGTTGGGCGGAGCCCGACCTCTGCTGAAGGGAGAGGTCGGGTAACAAGCCTATACTCAGGTTTGTTCCCTGCTGCAACGTACGTTGCAGTCCAATCAGATTGCAGTGTGGTTAAATGCTAAGGGAATGGGTGGGCGGACAGGAATACGCCTACGCAGAAATATACGTACACACAAGGAGCAAAAGGAGCAAGAAATGTGCCTGGGTCACGGTTGTTTCATTCAGCGGATCCCCAGGCACTTAACTGCGCCCACACAATTTTTTCCCCTTGGCAACTCACACCTAGCAACTGCCATGCTTAATAATGAATAAAAAGCCCACAATCTATTAAGCCTGAGATCACTCACGTGAGATAGAGGAAGTTAAAGGCTAATTAAGAGCCTTGCTGACAAAAAAAGAAGAAAAAAATTGGCCGCGCGGTTGAGGCGCTATCAGAGGTACTAGCTCCACTATTGACAGGCTAACAGGGGGTTAGTGGTAGATGTGAGATACAGCAAGAGAATGTAAGAAGCATTTCTAACACTATCAACTTCGTTATAAATAGCTAACATTTTATTTGAAGGAGTGCCATGAATTTTTTAACATGCGGTTTTCAAGAGCACAATGGGCAGCCAGGTGAGTATGTATATAGCTAAACTACAAGAAATACTTAATGATAAAATGTTCTGTCTTCAATGTGTGGCTATTGGTTGTCAGAGAGCCTTTGCTTCTTTGTTGGTGGTTGTCTCTTCTTGTATGGACCACTCTTCTTTGCTGGAGGTCTTAGGGAGGTAAGAGCTGGTGCTGACTCCAAAGTCTGCTCCTTAAATATATACCTCAACCTTCTAACAAAGGCCATTAAAAAAAAGAAGGTAAATGTGATGAGTTCTAGAATATTTTGGAATGTTACCTAAGTGATCAATATCTTTTTTAGCCATGCAATGAGAGGAGTTGTAACCCCTGTGGCAGCTTCCAAAGAGGTCAAACGCCCTTGTAAATACATCGGTCATCTTCTCAGCAGAAGAAGTCATGGATGGATGGTGAATGCTGACTGCCCGGATTCCGTCAAACAGGATGGTGATACTATCAGGCTTCAACAGTACAAAAGTATTTTTAGTACGTTTCTTTTTTGTTTGTTTTTCATACACATGTATGCAATCTATTTACCTTGAGCAACTTGTGGACATGGTTCCCTATGAAGGTGCCACCTTGATATGCTTGCCTCTTGACATTTAGCTGGTCAAGGATTTTTTCCAAGCTGCTGTAGTACGGTCCTCTTTTGTGGTTAAATCTCTTTTGAAGGACACTTTCAATATCAGCAACTTGAGATTCCTATTTTATACAAGTAGTCATTAATACTTTGCTAATATAATCAACTACGTAAATGTACCAGGTCCTTCGTTCTCATTTTGACTGCTTCCAACTCATCCAGAAGACTCTTATGAAGCTGACTGCCAGTGACATCTTCTAAGGATATCGTTGTAAATGTCAACAAGTCTGAAACGACTTCAGCGTACTTCACAGATGTCCTCAACTCTAACTTTAGGGTGGACCATTTCGTTAGAGAGTCACTACTATCACCCTGAAAACTGCTGGTAGAAGCACCTTCTGTGGCCAGAGAGAAGTCCAGCTGCTTGCAGTGGGTTTCCAAAAGGGTCCATAACCGGTTGAAAATTCCCAAAGATAAATGCAAGCCAGGTATGCAAACCTATATAAGATGTAAGTAAATTTTTATTTAAAATGAATAAATTCTTACATTTTCAAGTGGAATATCAAAAATTGTTTCTCCAATGACGTTATTGTAGTTTTTGGCCAATTTGAGGTTGCCATGACCCTGTGTGATGAAGCGGCCATGATCATCTTTCAGAGTCTGGAGTGAGCGCAGCGGAAATAAACCTCTCTGGACTAAAGGTTGAGACAACTCTGCACTAGTGATATTACACCATAAGCAATTGTGCCGACCTATTAAAAAATTAGAATATATTTTTGTTGTGTGCTTTGAAGGAAACTACATACCACTGGCACCACTAAGTCCGTATATTCGACAAAGAAACTCGTAATCTCCAGATAGAAAAAGCCGGACAGTGTAACTCCTAAATAATGTAAGTAATTATGGAAACTGAATAGATCATGTCTTACTTCATTTGCATCCCTTGTGCTTCGTTGATATGTTCTTGATACATATCTAGAGCTGTGTGGAGATTAGTGGTGGAGTCCCCAGCTTTGAAAACCGAAAGCATTGTAGTTACTTTTATGGAGTTGGGGTGAGCAGTGTTGACTAACTGCATGGTCAGTTTGAAACTGCCGTGTCCTTTATCTCCACCCAGCTTCAACCACAGTTCACTGCTCGGTATTGCCCCATCATGCCATGTTAGGCCACTGGACCGGACCTTAGGTAAATTTATATTTATTTTTTTAATTAATATATATATTTTTTCCATACCTTTCATGTTGGTCTACAGTATCAGCTATGGCTCTAATAAGGTTTGGCCTATACACAAATGGCACCTCTCTGATGTCGTCTCATCAGACGAGAAGGGAGCACGCTCAGCCTTCAGGTTTTCACCTATTATGCCATTGGCCAGGCTACGTTGCTTTCGCTCGCTGGTGATTGAAATGTTGAAGGCCTTGAACCATCTAAAAACATCCATTATTACAAGGTATCTATTTGTTTTTGTTGTTATTATTATTATTATTATTAATTTTTTTATTTATATTGTTCATTTTATATTATTTAGTTTTAACCTTCGAAGTATTCTTAATTTAGCCCAGGGAATGGCCAGGTCAGCTTTCATCGCCAGGGAATGATCTGCTGGAATTACCAATGGGAGCTGGACTTGCTGAAGGAGATCCTCTCTCTGAGATTGTGAAAGGACTTTGACTTCGGCAGCTAACTGAGCACTGCTGTCACTTCCACTAATGATCGTACTCACAGACTCTAGTACTTCTGTCCTTCTCTTCACGGTTCTCACACTGGCCTTAGAAGTTGAAACTCTGCAACTTGGGACTTGCACTAACGTAAGGGGCTATAAAAGACATAATGAGACTGTAAATTTGTCACTGTAAATCTAGGTAAGGGTATTTTCTAATGTACCTGACCACCTGTAGGAAGTTGAAGGACACCAGGAGCACCTTCTCCTTGGTGCATGAGACGCCTAACAAGGTGCTGTGCTGCCTGGCGTTCCACTGAAGTAGCTGGTGAAGTGGTTGGTTTGCAAAGAACATCCTTGAGGGTTACTTTTGAAGGTGAGTCGACATAGTGACTTTTGCAATGATTGTGCAAGTGTTGATTATAATTTTGTAGCTTCACTGAGTTGCCACATTTGCGATGGCACACAACTACTAATTCATTCAGTAATGACAGGAACAATTTCGAAGGTGCGGAAATGGTTTTGCTACTAAGAGAATGTCTGTGGCAACAAGGGCACTGTAAGGAATAGCTTGTTTGTATGTGTGTGCAGCAGCAGTGGGCACAAACAGTGTGGCCACACAAAAGCTGAACAGGGCTTTGGACTACATCCAAGCAAATACAGCAAGTGAGTTTCGCAGTCAATGAGGTGGGGATGAGCTGAGGATGGGGGTCTTCAGCTGGGGGAGGTGGTAGTGCTAATGTACGGATGTACTCCACAACCATCTTATGAGATTCCCCACTGGGTCTGCCCCTTCCTTTTGCTGTTTTAACACTCCTGCCACCTTTTGAAAGTTGTTGGAAGTGATGTAAGCAAGTCTGAAAAAAGTGATATTTTATTTTATGAGAATAGTTATTTTAGTTATCACTAGAGGTTGAGTTGAGGTGTGTGGTAAGGATTCAATAGAGAGGGGGAATTTTCTGCTGTCCAGGTGTCTCTAATGAGCTTATTACTATTATTATTATTGTTATTATTTAATGGTTATTATTATATTCTTACATTGCAGTGATCTTCACCATGAGGTGACCATTCCAGGGGAATAATTGGCTTAAATGGAACACCATCTTTGCTGGCTTTGATAGCTCTGCCAAGTTTAACATGGCACTGGTTGCACAATTTGCCAGGGAACGTGCTGCCATCTTCACACTGTGTATCTATCCCTGCAATGGCCTTGAGATGTTCAGAGTGGTCAGCACAAAAGTACACTGGCTGAACTTTCCCTTTGGTCTTGTTGAGCCTCCCTCCACACACTCTGCAATGCTTTTGCAGTTCACCCACATGATATTCCAGTGAACTAGTGTGTATTTTTGGTTCAATTTGATGGTGTGTTTTGTATTGAGAAAAAATGTTAGGAGATTATCTCATGATTTTTCATTAAACATATTGTTAAATAACATACTGACTTCTTCTGCATGGTTTGAAAAACTGCCTGCCAGGTGCAATAAAGCAGAACGTTGACTGTCCTCAAACGATATTCACTACTCGTGGTTGGTTGAGTTGGTAAAGTGGCCTGCAGTTGGTTTCTGATATAGATCATAATGCGCAAGTGGTGGCTAGCTATAGCTGAAAGGTCAAGTTTGCCTAGGTAACCCCCCAAATTTACACAGCAATAATATTGTGGAGTATATTGACCTCTGAATATTGTGGCCATAGCTGAGGTTTTACCACAGCTCATGAATATATTAATGACCATACCGGAAATACCCAGCGTGCGTTCTATTTAATGGCTAGGTGTCCACTATGAAACACCCGTGGGGTGAAAAGAATGGCCACAAATCGTAAATCCCACACAATCGGTTCATGACGTCATGATTAGCTGACTCAGCAGGAACAAACATAGGTATAGGCTTGTTACCCGACCTCTCCCTTCAGCAGAGGTCGGGCTCCGCCCAACTAGCTTCTGCCCTACAGTACTGGTAGTCCTTTGAGGTGAAAGCTCTTTGTGGTAAATTGTTAGGTACAGTTAATTGGCGAGCGAGCGTAGCGAGCGAGACACTTACAGGGGTAACACAATCTAAAATCGGGGATGTTTGTTTATTTATTTATTTATATATATGGACGTAGTATGTCATTTTGTACTTTGACCCCCTCGCGTTTTTGTGTTAGTTATGTGGTCGACCCCCTCCCAAATTGCACTAAACAGAATCCTCTGGTTTATCGATCAGTACCCGTATCACCCTAGAAATTGAATTGTTTACCGTTTTGAATTCTTTTGCGGGTGCAGTTAAAACTTGAAAACTTAAGGGACGTCCATTGCTATTTGAGTTAGTGGCGGTGGTAAGTCAATGCCTCTTTGTCATGGTTATAAGCCATGCGCAACAGTATTTACTTGAAAATACATTGTCCACTAGACTACTGCGAAGGTAAGTCTGTGTAGGTGCATGTCCAGTTGTGTCAAAGCATTGTGTGTTACAACCACTACTTAGCTAAAGAATATCACAAAGAAAACTTTTAAATAACGTGTATTGTTTTGTTGTTGGTTTTTTTCTTCAATTCAAGCAGTTGCAGAGAGTTGTTACTATGGCACTGAAATCCCTTTACCGTGTATGCTAAATTTAAAAACTGGACCTTATTTTCAGTAACTTCAGCGTTAGAAGTCAGAATCATTCATATAAAAATAGTATAGTCTTTAGGCTCGCTCGCCATTTGTGCTCAAGCACATCACTAATTTATTTGTATATATGTATGGACGTACGTAAGGCATTTTTGTACTTTGACCCTCGCGTTTTTGTGTTAGTTCGGTTGTCGACCCCGTCCCAAATTGCACTAAACAGAATCCTCTGGTTTATCGATCAGTACCCGTACCACCCTAGAAATTGAATTGTTTACCGTTTTGAATTCTTTTGCGGGTGCAGTTCAAACTTGACAACTTAAGGGACTTCCATTTCTATTCGAGTTAGTGGCGGTGGTAAGTCAATGCGCTCTTTGTCATGGTTATAAGCCATGCTCACAGTATTTACCTGAAAATACATTGTCCACTAGACTACTGCGAAGAATGTAAGTCTGTGTAGGTGCATGTCCAGCTGTGTCAAAGCATTGTGTGTTACAACCACTACTTAGCTAAAGAATATCACAAAGAAAACTTTTAAATAACGTGTATTGTTTTGTTGTTGTTGTTTTTTCCTTCAATTCAAGCAGTTGCAGAGACTTGTTACTATGGCACTGAAATCCCTATACTCTGTATGCTAAATTAAAAAACTGGACCTTATTTTCAGTAGCTTTAGTTTTAGAAGTCAATAAAAATAGTATAGTCTTTAGGCTCGCTCGCCATTTGTGCTCAAGCACACCACTAGTAGTGATGGTATGGAAGGAGCCAGACAATCATCACTCTAAATGATAATAGTGATGGTTTGGAAGGACCCAGACAATCATCACTCTAAATGATAATAGTGATGGTTTGGAAGGACCCAGACAATCATCACTCTAAATGATAATAGTGATGGTTTGGAATGACCCAGACAAACATCACTCTAAATGATAATAGTGATGGTTTGGTTTTGTATTTGTTTGCTGAAATCAAATGTCATAACTGCTATTATAGTGTTTGCATGAAGTAAGCTAAAACATAGTAACATTTTATGTTACCTAACTATCAGGCTCGCTCGCCATTTGTGCTCAAGCACACCACTAATTTATTTGTATATATGTTTGGACGTATGTATGTCATTTTGTACTTTGACCCTCGCGTTTTTGTGTTAGTTCGGTTGTCGACCTCGTCCCAAATTGCACTAAACAGAGTCCTCCGGTGATCGATCAGTACCCGTATCACCCTAGAAATTGAATTGTTTACTGTTTTGAATTCTTTTGCGGGTGCAGTTGCAACTTGAAAACTTAAGGGTGCTGGGACATAGCAACGCGCGCGCACCCGCACGCACTACACATAACCATAAAAATCCGCCTTGCTCGCAATAGTAAAAACGACCGCTACTTAGCTAGCGCGGGTAATTCAAAGCTTCCCGCCCACCAATTGATAAAACTAACCGAGGCCCCGCCCCCGCTATAAGTTGTAAAGAGCACAGCTGTTTGATATTGTATTTCTTGGCTTACTTTATCAGTATTGTTTCTCCCTAGAGCAGACACTGGCTCCCAGGTTGTCTCCAAGCCTTGACAGGTAAATAATACCTCACTAATGACTCCATTATTTTAATTTTTTATTCTTGTGCAAAACTTCTTCCTGATATATCACTCATTTTTATTTTTATTTTACAGTATTGTGATGACCAGTGATAATTTTTATGAATGTATACAATATAATGATACTTATTTTATATAAAAATATTTTGAAATAGCCAGCTAAATATAGCTAGATGAATATTTTGTGATCTAGCTAGCTAAGTACAGAAAACTGTACACAAACTGAAACTGTAGAGTTTTCCAGCAGCAAAAATGGTTCACTAATCTATTACAGGTACATACACACACTGAATATGCATCTAGCTAGCTTGATAAAAGGCTTCCCTTACCTGACCATGCCGAGAAAAACACTATTAACAAGACTACAATAATCTCCTCACACTCGTTTCAGTAGGGCTTATCATCGAGAAGGAGAGGCGGCCAGAAAACTGGTTTGCTAACGGGTAGGCGCCCGAAAGTTAGAGAGCACCTGGAACTCCCTTTCCCGCGGAATCAATTGAATCGGTTGTGGGTGTGGTTTGAATGCAATCAAGTCTCTGCCAAAAGATCGCAGGGACTAATTTTTAGTCCAGGAGTCTATTTTGTGTTTCTTCTCAGAAACTACGAGTAGAAATGACTCCAAATTCCGTACACAGGCTGACTATGACCTTAGCTACAAAATGTTCGTTGCGATTTTTTTTTAAAGAAAAAAATTCGGGCGCGCTGCCGCAAGGATCAAATGAGCACAGTCAACTAGACAAAACAAAGCAGAATTGAGAAAAAGTACAACGAAGGTTTTGAAGACAATCAACAAATGTAGCAGTATACGAAGAATGGGCTCGTCAGCGACGGCACCCGCGGAGGAGTTGTGGATTATATACTTGAGGCTGAGGAGCTCGTAACTTGAACGTAGTTGGAGCTCTACACAAACACCAAGAAAAAAGTTAGTAATCCCTAGCAACCAAAATCCAATTATTGTGAATATTTGCGTGGGAGTTGTCCCAGCACCCTTAAGGGACTTCCATTTCTATTCGAGTTAGTGGCGGTGGTAAGTCAATGCGCTCTTTGTCATGGTTATAAGCCGTGCGCAACAGTATTTACTTGAAAATACATTGTCCACTAGACTACTGCGAAGGTAAGCCTGTGTAGGTGCATGTCCAGTTGTGTCAAAGCATTGTGTGTTACAACCACTACTTAGCTAAAGAATATCACAAAGAAAACTTTTAAATAACGTGTATTGTTTTGTTGTTGTTGTTCTTAAGATCAGACTCTACCCATAATTTATTCTTTCCTTCGGCTTGATTTATTATAGTACGTATATTTAGGCAACCCTACCCTTTACCTTACCTTAGTTGGTAAAGGTTAAGTCGGTAAAGTTAGTTATGAGACTGAAAGGCGTTTTTTTTTGTTTTTTTTTGCTGGCTGGTGAAGTGCTGGCTGTGGGGATTACTATTACAAGATAAGAAAGGTATTGTCCTTGATGTTAGTTTTTACCTGCCTATATGTATATTATATCATTTATTAACTTTGCATAAACGGGACTTACTTCACGTAGCATATAATTTTTACAACTCCTGTTCTCCTTCAGATAATTTGAGTAGAAATACATGTCACAGACTTCATTATTTGAAAAGTTATAACAAATAACTTTTTTTTTGACAGGAATAGGGAGGGAAACTAATTTTAAAAATAATAATTAAAATAATAATAATAAAGAAAAAAAAAAGAAATGCAGCTAACCTTAATTATTCATGTTAGACTGCTTCTGAGGAAAAAAAAGTAGTATTTCTTCATGCAATCGCACTTGTTGCTTAATTGTTTACAAATCATTGTATCCACTTATTCTTTTCTTGTTTATTGTTTTCTTTTTGTCTCAGCTATGATAATTATGATATTAAGGATATGTGTGCTGATGATTGTTTTTCTATACCAGACAGAGATGGATGAAATAATGTAAGTTTCATTGCAGTGGTATTATTGTTTTGTTTTTACATCATAAGAAAGAATCAATTGTACGTATTGTGAGTTTAAGTTATTAACTGTGGAGTGCATCGAGGAGTTGGGATGCATATGAAGTAAGTAATGGTTGCATGGAGAGGAGTACAAAATTAACAAGACGTAGCGTTCTTATAAGGAGGATCTTTGTGTGAATATCTTGCACCATCACACTGAATGCAATTAACCAAAGTCATTTTTCTTTTCGTATATATTTTAAGCTCACTACAGTAATTGTTGGCTAAATAATATAATAGCTCTTAATATTATAATTCTCATTGTATATGTTGGTACTTGACTTGATCCATTTTTGTTTTTTGTTTTTTTAGCTTAGCAACAGTTTATAGAATGTATGCGAACTTATGTATACAATGAAAAATTTTTGTCCATAGAGTGACACATAATGGTGTATTTGGCATTAATTAGTAATGATTATATTGTTGTGTGCAGACAAGCCACTTTAGTGTGAGTTTGAAAAAGTGCACCTAGTAATGTTACGCATGTATAGACATGCTGGACAAACTTTAGAGAAATGAAGAATGCTTCATTGATTAATTTCAGTAATTTCATTTTGGTTTTGTTATATAGGAGTTTCTAATTTTAATATTTTGGAGCAACAGCTGCTGAGAAGTAAGTTGAGGGTCTCCCATGTTTGTGGTTGTGTGTGACTGGGGTATGGTTGGTGGGTGTAGGTACTATCCTTCATTAACTAATGCCTCCTTGATGAATAATTTCATCCTACTTATGGATTTTGACACAGGTTATTTATAGGCAGTATTCAATAAAGAAATTGGGCTAGCAGGGGAACAGATGGAACTATGCAGTTTAAATTAAAATTTCCTCTTAAAGTTAATATGTGTATAAGCAGGTGAACTATATAAATTAAGAAAGCTACATTTGCCATGGGGAGAAGCAAGGTGGAAACTCTTGCGGAGGGGAAGTGGGAGGTGATAGGGAACTCGGGGTAAAAGGAGAAATCCCGGTGTTCCTCTCTTCCTCCATATTCTGTGTTGGCTGTGCAGAAATAAATGCATCCTATTTTATTAGTGGCGGTGGTAAGTTACCTTGGTTAATGCGTTGTTTGCCTAGCTATACGCCTTCCTTATCAGATTTGTTCTTACTTGAAAATCCGTTTTCCAATAGTCAGGTTACTAATAGAATACAATATGATATTTTATCTACTAGAACTCTGGTACAAAAGAGCATTTTCAATGGTCCGTTCTTTGGAAAGGCGGCTTGATAAGCAGAATCCTTTGGTTTAGTGATCCATACCCATCTCAAAAAAATTGATTGCTTACCTCTAGAAAATCAATTGCTCAATAGTTAAGTCGCAAAGAGAATGTGATGTAAGTCTTGTGCAGTTATATCCGGTGATCAAGTGTATATATATGTGTACAAGTGTTGTGTGTTGCTAAAGAATAACACAATAAATTAAACAAGTACAACCACTAGTAACAAATTTGAATTTCATTCCGACCAGCTTGCTCGCCATTTGTGTTGTAGCATATCACTAGTCTTACAATATAATACAAACTTCCATATCAACAGATAAATACATTATTGACCATGATTTTCCAATCTGTATGCACTTAATTATTTAGACTTTGTTTTGTGTGATAAAAAAAGCAAATCTCCACATCGCTAACCAAAATTGTTCCACTACTGGTTTATGGTGTACTCTAAATGGAAAGTTGGTTTTTTAAATATTTGAAGTAAACCCTTGCCAAATTTGTTCAAACATTACTATAAAACTTACTATGTCAGGCTCACCATATGCTGGGTTAGAAGTAAGTGTGGAGTTTAGTTAATACACCTTTTCAAAATTGGATAAAATTAACAAGGTAGTGGGTGGACATGCCTCAAACCAGTATCATATAAATGCTGTTGCTGATGCTAGTGCATTTATTCGTACTGTTGAATGTCCTCAAGAACGTTTAGATGTACGTATGAATCAACAATATTTGCAAAATATTAAAGAAAATTGGCATATACTTAAGTGTGTTGTGGAATGTATACTATTATGTGGGCATCAGTGTATAGCTCTTAGGAGTGATATTGAAAATTTGGAAAAATCTGTTAATCCGGAAACTTTTTAGCAGTTTTGAAGCTGTTATCAAATCATGATTCTATTCTTAAGGCCCATCTTGAATCACCCAGATTAAGGAATGCAAAATATATTTCTACTGACATTCAAAATCAAATTATAGAAATAATACGTGGAATGATTATTCAAAAGGATATAGTAAATGAAGTGCTTCATGCAAAACACTATTCCATACTTGTAGACGAAATAACTTCCCACAACCAAGAGCTAATGCCATTAGTAGTTAGATTTGTAGATAAAAATTATACTATTAGAGAAGAGTTTTTGAAGTTTTCATCCTTGACCAAACTAACTGGGGAGGCCATAACTTCTGTTGTTAATCGTGATCTTGAAGGGCTTGGCCTTGATATCTGTAATATTCGTGGACAGGGTTATGATGGGGCTTCAAACATGTTTAGTAGTCGTATTGGTCTTCAAGCTTGCATACGACTTGCATAAGAGAGAAGGCATCACTTGCAATTTATACACATGTCTTAATCTTGTGATTAGTCATTCCTATGATATTCCATTGGTGACCAATGTCCTGGATAAAATTAAGAGTGTCTTTCTTTTTTTTCAGCATAATCCCAAACGAAGCAAACTTTTGCAACAGATAGTGTCTAGTAACATATCTGAAACAACTAAACGAAAACCATTACTTGACTTGTGTCGTTGGGCAGCAAGGCATATAGCGTATCAGCACTTCTATCAGTGTTATAAACTTATGTTTGTCACTTTTGAAGTCATTGGTTGTGGACAACATCAAGATTCTTTATCAGAGGATTTTGCTAGTGCTACTTGGGATCCTGAATCCAAAAACAAAACCAACTCTTTGCTTCTGTCAATTACAGAGTTTGAATTTATAATAGTATTTCTAATAATTTATCAATTCTTGTCTCTCTTTACTGGGATCACTGTCAAGTTACAAGGCACTGAAGTAGATATAATGGAAGCATACAATCAAATTGATGACATTAAATCATATTATAAAACAATCAGAGAAAATATAAACATTGAATTTATCAAAGTTAAGAGCGAATGGGTGAGAGTGTAAATGTTGACCCATCTAAGCCAAGAAGCTGTGCTCGTCAACGCAACAGACCAAATGCCACAGCTGAGAATATTGAAGATTGGTACAGAATCAAATGTTGCCATCCCTTTCATTGATCACATAATCACAGAACTTGACTCCCAGTTTTCTGGTTTGGCCAAAGCTGTATCAACTCTTCTTGGATTAGTGCCTTTAAATATACACACAAATGAAGTCATAGATTTAACTGAAATTTAACAACTCTATTTTAATGATTTATCAACTCCTGAAACTCTTGAACAAGAGTTAAGCAGATGGAAGCACAAATTTCAATCATATAAAGAAAAACCTAGCAATTGTTATGAAGCTCTAAAACATTGTGATTCACAGATTTTTCCAAATATACACGTGCTATTACAAATTGCTTGTACAATTCTGGTGACATCATGTGAATGTGAACGTGATGGAAGCATTTTGCGTCATCCTAATACATATAAACGTTTGTACAATTTCATCCTAGAAGAATGCATTTAAATACTTTGCTATGTTAGTGAATATGTAGCAAGTATACTAAGTGATCCAATTTGGTTTGAGGAGGTTCACCTGCTACCTTATAGCTATTTCTCTTTTACTTTTTTTCTGTATTTGTAGGTTAGCCTTGAGAATGTTACTAATAGAAGCAGAAATTATTTAACAAGTTATTCATCAACATTGTTTGCATTTTTATCATTACTTTAATACCTCATATATCTTGATTATTAATAGTCATTTCATGTCCTCATTATACTGATTGTCAATTGATCTTCATTTCAAATTTTATTCTTCGCTATTAGTAAATAAAATAAACATTTGCAAATTATGTGGCTTAAAGTAGTGTGGTTTAAGTGGGTGTGGCTTAAACAAGATCGGGCAACTAGACTAATAATAGTAAAAGTTCAGATTACTGAGTATATTATAAATCATAATAAGTATGACTATTACAACTAAGTTTTATCGCACAGGTATAAAAAATCAGTCATTTCTATAAATTTTACCTTAATAGCTGGTGTTAAAAAAATATGCTCAGTTTTGTTAGAGATTAAACATATTGTTCCTTAAATTAAAAGAAAGTAAATTAGGCATTACTGAAATCAGATTTGAATAGTATTAACTAGGGTAATTGAGGTGTGTAGCATTTGCCTCTATAAAAGTGTGATATACTATAGATGACCTCATAATTATATCACAATGCACTTTCATAGTAGTTTACTCTAACTTTTAATAGCATATACAGTAGAACCTCACTAATTTGAACACTAAGTTACCAAGGCTGTTTGAATTAATGAAAGTCAGACATGACAGTAAAACAAAGTTTGTTTCACGCAAGCTTAAAAATTGAGTCAATTCCAATAAATTGTACCTTAGCTAGTGTTAAAAGAGCATGCTCAGCTTTTGCCTAGAGAATTGACATAGAATTACTGGGTTTCTGCAATGAAACAATTTGAGTAGCACGGAGGCTGCTGTTAAAAGGATAAAGCACAATATAGCTTCTCAAAGGTGGGGGTGTATATAATATGGCTTCAAGGGTGCAGTACCACCGGAACCTGTAGTAATAAAGTGATTCAGTAGAATACCACAAAACCCGCATATAACTCAATCCTATTTACTCTCAGTGAACTGATGTATGAATTTGGTAAAGCAGACAATTTACCACAAAGACTTTCACCACAAAGGGGGGCCTTAGTGTCTACCAGTACTGTAGGGCAGAACAGAAGTTTAGATAATTTTGTGTTCACTTTCTAAAAAATTCCTATAACAATACTATATACTTAAATCATAGCTCCATAGCAGCAGGGCCATAATGAATTACAAAATGGAATGAAAGAAATTGAAGTTTCTGAAGTGTGTGATATCATAATTAGTCAAGGGGCTGCAAGGAGCTACGACAACTTCTCATCGATCGCTCCACTAGAGAGCCATGTACTCTCTTTTAAATAACCAGGATGTAGTATTCTTCCCTTCAGGAGCTATGATTTCTTAGGAGAGCCAAAGTCTATTAATCTCTCGTCTGGTAAATAAGAAAGCCATGTATTCTGCTCTGCTATTTTGTTGTGCCCAAAAGTTTCATCTTCGCATGAGATAATGTGAGCACATCTACTTCTATGAGGAGCATGAGAGCAAAATTGTTACATGCATGCTTCATATGCAATTCGGTCTAGTCATAGTTGATGATGAAGAAATTTGTTTTGTTTTTAAATATAATGTGGCAAAACATATTTAAACAGATTTGGGATTATGGATTATTAAATTTTGTGAATTATAATGCCATGTGCTATTTCTATAATAATACATAATATATAAAATAAACTTGCCAATTAGGCTTTTTTTAGGTGCAGCAGCATATCTACACACACACAGTGACTAATGCTATTGGCTGCTATAGTGCTATGGAGAAGACCTATTAGAAATAGTATTTGATAGCCTGTGCAAAAATTTGGTACTGCATTTGAAGATGTTTTGAACCAGTAAACAGTAGATAGTGAATTTTTCAACATAATTTAGGGGTTTGCTCACAAATCTACCATTCCACTACATGTTTTCTCTTTAATGAGATGACTGAAAAAAAAGTGTGAGCACAGAATATTCCAAAAATATGAGATATACAGTATCAAAAACATAAATAAAACTAGCATTTAGCTGTAATCACTTATTGATCTTGAGGCTAGCTCTTGTTTTGTTTGATTTACCTCATGCCAAATATTTATGAATGCACATAATCTATGTTTGAGGTTTGCCTATTATATTCCCCATCCACTAATTTTTTTAAAGACACAAAATTTGTAATGTCATTATAGGACTTTTAAATGTGAACACAAGGTTCAGGGCTACTGCAGGTGGCATGATTTTTAAAGGTTCTAGAAGATCAATTTAAACCATATATTTCGGCCTTTGGGATGGCCTTCTAGTGGTGATTGACAGTGAAGTGACTGAATGTGGACTACTAAATAGAGAACAGGAATGCTAGAATGTGAAAGACCGAATAGAGAGGGAGATGCAAAATGTTCTGATTATTAGATAGAAATGGGCATTTTTGAATGTGTGTTTCAAATCATCGCTCAGACAGCACTATTTTCAATCTGCCACTGATCAATACTTATTTTCCTTTTTTTGCATCAAGATACAGTACAAAATTAATTCTCTTCTCAGACCAATTTATTTAATTTTATTCCTGCATAACTGAATTCAGTTTTCAATGATTGTTGACATCAATCTAGTCCCATGTAATGAAAAATATAATACAGCAATGAATAATAAATACATATTTACCCATTTGTAAAATGAAAAATAAAATACAAATTTACCCATATTCACATAACCACTTATGTTCTAAAACCTAAAACACATTCAAATAGATAAATCCCACCTTACACTAACAAAATAAACTTGCCAATCAGGCTTTTTTAGGTGCAGCAGCATATCTACACACACAGTGACTAATATACCAGCATACATGCTCTGCTTCTAATAATTGGACCCGTTACAAAATGAATCAGAAATACAAACTAATCAGTGACATAATTTATTGTTATATTCGCTCATCTACTATGCACACTTTGATTAATAGCACACTTGATATTTTTTGACTGCATTGGATTAATTAATCATATAGTATACCGTCAAAGTGCTCCATAAGAAATGTAAAAATATCACATTATGCATAGCAACCCTTTACAAAAGTTCTCCAAAGCAAATACAAGTATCAATAATAAACAGCAATTGTTACCAAGAGAGTAAAAACAGCAAGTTGAGAAAAATTTTTGAGGAGTTAGGAGGTGTTAGAATTGAAGGATTCAGCTTACATTTGTAAACATTATTTGGCAAAAAAATTAACAACTAAAATGACCAATATGTTGAATGTAATCATCTTAACAATCCTAGATTCCACTGGAGCTATTGACAATATTTTAATACGTTGAACTGAAATTCGTTAGCAAAGTTGACTGTCTAGTTCATATATAACTCTTTGTGAATATGTTACATTCAAGTTTATCAGTCATACTTGAATTACTGTAAGCTGATGCATGAATGTAATGGTTGTATTAGAACATGCAATGAAGATAAACTGTGAATATATTTTCACCACTGACCCTTTACCAAAATTCGTCCTAAACAATTACTTTTTTTTTTTTACAATATTTGTGGTAACCCTTTTCTAAAAGTCCTTCACAGAAATATATAAGTATCACAAACAGGAATCACAATGCATGCAACAACCCGTTACCAAAATACAAAAGTATCGGATTACAACAATTGCAAATTTTTAAAACCGCTTCTTTTTGGGGGTTCACTGTAAAAAAGGTCCCCGTCAATAGTCCCCCCGCCCCACCCAACCCCCATAGCTGAGAATCCTGTATTGAACCCTACAGCAACCCTTTTACCAAAAGTGTCAAACGTATACTAATGGATATTGTATAGCAACCCTCACTAAAAGTATACCAAATGAAACAAACAGGTATCAAAATAGTATAGCAACTGTTTACCAAGTGTTGTTTTTTTTTAAAACAGAAATTGTGCATTGGATTGTAGGACATGTATGGGTGGAGTATAAGGAGTGGGGTGTGGTAGATTGACTGCGGGTGATATATCTGTGGATTGAGCGTATAATATAGACAGTGGGGCCTTCCCACCTTCTAGGCTCAAGCTTTTATTGCCTGCTTGATAAGTACTAGTAAAGGGTCATCAAAGATGATAATACAGTAACATTATGGGTGTACAATTGAACAATTGGTAAGGAATCACAAGACAAAGCAAGAAATTACTAGATAGTGCAACAGTGTGTTGATTGTTGATGAGTAAATATTGTGTTTTGCTGATTGGTAAGGCATCATCAACAATGCCAATACTTAAATAGTGCAGCAGTGTAATGCTGATAAATAAGGAGTCATCAACAATGACAATATTTGAATGTGACCAATTTTGTGAAAATCACCCCAAACGAGGCAAAATCAACAAGTAAACCATTCTGGGTCTCAATAAAATTTTATGATATTAAAAAAAAGAAGAAGATAGAAATGAACTGTTAGCTCTAGCTTATGGCACAGCTGTAAGCTCTGGCAAGCCCTAGAACTCTTGCTAGGAGGCTAGTAACACTTGTAAGTTAAGGCTCATGTACGGGGCGGGGCATTGCTGAGAATTTGTTTGGCGGGCTATTCATTTAGCAGGGATTTGTTGGGGTGTGTGTGTGTTCACCCCCTGCTGAAGCCATTTCACACCCTTCTACAGCAGCTATGGATAGCTTCAATTTTTTTTCTTGTCTGCTGCACAATTTGGTCATCTCTCTTTATTTTCACCATTCAAAAATATTAATTTGTGTGACACCTTTGCTATTCCCATATGCTCAGCTAGCTCTACCTTGCGGTTCAAAATTGATCATCTAAGTAATGAAAGATCTTAATGTTAGACTAATATCTGCTGTGCATCTGGATCATTGATTCCTCACCAGTCTACGTGCACCAGTCTACGCGTAAGAGTGTGAGATTTTGGTCAGTGCTTTGTCTGCATGAGTTGTCAGGTCAATTTCTGACTCTACTCACTACTGAGTTAGGAGTAAGTAATGAAAATCTGCTAGCTGATGGGAAAGTTATGAATACCATTCAGACAGAGTTTCCCAGAGGAATCAATGTCACCTGTTTCAGGCATATCTTTTCTCTTGTGAGATCCAGTTATGTTTGAAACCCTAATCATATAAACACATTGTTTTAATTGTACGTCATACGTTTAAGACAAAACCAAACTATTATACAGTACTTACTTATACAAAACAGTACTCACAACATTTCCTCATTCAGTAGAGTTGGTAACATTCTTTTTTATACACAATGATAGAAATGAAAAAATACATACCCTCCCATAAGTCTTCATACTCTAGCAACATCTACAAATGATGCTACCATTGAGTGTTCCCTTTTTCCTCCTAATTTATTTAATTACTGATGAATATTTGACAGTTATACAGACATAGATGAAGTGATCACTGAGACAGATGATAGTATCACTGATTACATGCTTGAAAACATAATATTGCAGTGAATAAATGAGTTGAGAGCACTTCAACAATTTGTGCAGGAACTTTGCTCATGCAAGAAACCTAAAGGGTTGAAACAATAGCACTGTGAGTATCAACAGTGTGTGTCTGGGTGTCCTGTATCAACACCGGTCATCTGGATGCTATCCACCATGCTAGCTAATACTGTGTACTCTTCAAAGACAGTCCCACAAATCAGGTTTAAAGTTGATGCCTCAGGAACAGCTTGAAATCCCAATCTTGCAGCAATATCTCTAAAGGTGGTCATCTTGCAATGCTGAACATTACCCTTGATATATAACAAAAGAGCTGGTAAAGTGAACAAATAGTCATTTTAATGATCTCAGAACTCAACACATTTTATTTTTTATGCCATGTGGGTGTTAAGTTTTATTCTGTTGTATTTATTTGTATACTTTCACAGGGTCCATTTACAACCATAACAAAATCCATAAATTGTCTTGCTAATTAGAGTTACAAAATTTACAAGGCTGTAGAGGTTAACAAACTAGTTATCAACACATTATACACTAATTTACGATTTTGTTTTGGTTGTCAATGGACACTTTTCAGGCAGTGTTTTGACTTCACTTAGGTAACTAAATAAGAGAACACAAAATTGTCCATTTCATGAGTGCGCTTATCATGTGCTTCCACATTGATACATGTGTATAATGCAGATACAGTTAGCTAAGTGTCTAAAACATTAGTCATTCACATAATTAATTAAATATTAATTTGTACTAACAATAACAAGTTATTCTATATTAATTACTACATGTTCATTAATGGCATGCGCAGTTACAACTGGCTTTGGTGTTGGCATTGGTGCCACTCGTCGATGGGCTCTACATAAACAAGAATACCATCAGACAATTGATCCAGAACATCACAACAAAAGTTATTTGACATATCATTGTTAGAATATTTATAATATGAACTGAACTGGTTAATTAAATTTCTAAATATATTTTGGATTTAGCTAGTATTAATGTATAGGTTATATAACAATCAATATAATAATAACATAAGGACACCTTTTGGGTTATGCAAAGTTTACTTGTTCAGCAGTCACTTGCTCTGTTAATTTAAATGCTTACATTCACCATATAAATTGCATTACCAGCCTCAAACAGGCCAGAGCAGTGACAGAATGAGCAGTAGGGGTAGCAATAGAAAAGAAAGAGAATAAAGACTAACAGAGAGACAATCATTGTGAAATGGTTAATAATAATTATATAATTTACCTACTAGATATTATAGTTTCTAGCTACATGAATTAATACCTGGTAAGTTTTGTTGGCTTCTTCCCAGGCTTCTGATCCATTTTGTTTCTATGATATTTCTTGTACAATAACACAACTACTACCTGAAGGATGTGACAAGACACTCCTCCTAGCACTATAAGAACAACAACCGGTATGACTATGTGACGATTCTCTTTGATTTGCTGAGCAATATATGATCTAATTAAATATCCAGTTCCAGAATTGGGACCTTTGTTATATCGAAGTCCAGAATAATTTTGTGGGGAGTAATATGGAGTGCCTTCTTCCACTAATAAAATAGTGAATAAATACAATCAAATTAATCAGCAATTAGTCCAATAACTATATGGAATAACTACGGAAGGGTAAAGTTATAGGTAACGATCACTTCTATCTTCATCATATAGTTGAGGGAGCCATCATCATACTTCAGACAATTTAATTAAAATGTAATGATTTAATAGAACCAATATCCCACTGAAAATTTTTTATGAGATATTCTACAAGTACAGAGTTATATTAAATTATGTTAGTAGCTAAAATATCTAGCTCATCATTTTCAACATACCAACATAAAATGAGTCATTCAAATCCAGTAATTCATGTTTTAATGAGTACCAGCCATTGCTCTTGGGCTGATTAACAGCCCACCTTAAGAGTGAATTGAGACCATCGCTTTCCAATTTGTAATATGAATTTCCGGGATCAATGAAGCTGTTGTTAATGTACCATGTTATCCCAGTCTTTGATGTGAAAAAATATCGTCCAAACAAAGTAGTATAGGATATATTATTGAATTCTATTTCATTCCATTCAATTATTTTAACTTTATCTATAACTAGAATACAAAATAATGATAGAAAAAGAATAACAAAAAATATATATATTATATTGATATTCATGAAAACTCCTACTGATTTTTTTTATAATTGTAATAAAAAGTTGATAATGTCATTTTTACCTGGCTAGAGTAAACAGTATAACCAGAAGTTACATATGTTTTAAATCATTATGTAAGGACAGTGAGAATATAGCTGATCTCAGACTATGCCTGCACTTTTAGGCATGTTAATTAAACCTTTATATTACCTGGAGCTAGTAATATATTCACATCATCTTCGTCTACATATTGACACGAATAAAATCCAGCACTATCTTCTGCAACTTCTACATGAATTATATTTGAATGAATTGGATCTACATGAGCACTGTCTGGTAGTCTTGAAGGCAGTGTTAGTTCATCTTCATAGTATGTTAACATATCTGTACGATATATCCAATGTAAAAATCCTTGGTCACTGCATTCAAGAGTGACACTGGAATTCAGTGGTGCCCTAATCACTTTTTCTTTTAACAATCCATTATCCATGCCGTTGACAAATAACCTGACCTTGGGTCTTTCTAGACATATAAATGAATATCTCATATGGTCAAAATTGAAATAATTATGTGTTTGCATAGACCCTCAATGCTCCATTCATTGCAGTGCATTATTTGCTACTTTATTATTACATATTTATTGCTGTATACATGAGGGTAGCAATAGTAACTTGTCTTAATCTACATACTAGGATAATGTATATAATAATTAACTTCTAGTTTATAGATCCTATTGACTGTAGTTGTTGACTACTATATTATAACAATAATTGTAGGCAATGTATGTAATCAAAACACATCCTCAACTTTTCGTTATTGTCCTACAGCAGTATCAAATCTTCAAATCTAAATATCAACTAGAAGAACACACTCTGTGTTATGTACAAAATGATTTTTTCAAGGTAAAAATTGATAGCATAAAAACACATTATTTAAAGAATAGTTAAGCATCTCATTTTTTTTTAAAAGCTCTCATTCAATTTACTTTACAAAAACCAATAATTAAGGTAGGGCTCAAAATTTCTGCCTGTTATTGCATTAACATTATAATTTATATCATTTAAAACTAGCTATTAGCAGTACAATAACATTTATTAAAGTGTACAAAATCAATGTTGTTTTAGTTAACTAAAACTAAAACCAAAACCCCTTAGTTTTGGAGTATTTTACTTTTGGTAAGAATAACTAAAACTAAGCTGTAGAGAACATAAAAAAACTAAAACTAATGATTATAGAAGACAGTAAATTCAATAATAACTAAAACTACCAATAGAGTGGATGACAAAAAACTAAGCAATTTTATTGTAAACAATTCACCTTGAATTATGTCATTATTAAATGAAAATATAAATTCCCATCAAGTAATTATTCTCTAAACAAATACCATACTTTATTAATAATACCCAAGTTTTCACAGAAATATGCCATTTTTGAAGTTCTTTGGGAAAACTACATGAACAACTTTCTTTAAGTAGTCTCATTATTGCAGAATTTGAGAGGCAACATAAATTAACTAAAAACTAAGACAATTGATAGTATAACTAACTAAATCTTCTACATGGTATTGAAGAAAAACTAAAAACTAACTAAATCTTCAGGGAGAATTTGGGGAAAAAACTAAAACTAAGCATTCAAGATATTTTTTTAGTATGAATAACTAAAACTAAGAAAGTCTGGAATTACTAAACCAAAACAACTATATGTACAATGCTGTTATTGAAGTTTTGGCTATTTGTGTATTAGTACAAGCTAATTCCTTGTTAGTTGTTGTTGTTTTTTGCATTTCAATTTTACTTACCTCCAACAACTAGCTGAGCCAGTTTTGATGATCCAGTCACATCAGTTGTTATACAATAATAATATCCTTCATCATGTAATTCAACATTTTTGATACGAAGTGTGCTTGATATCTATATATAAACACATTGGCTCATTATGCCACTTTAGATTATTGCTTAACAAAATTTCTTTGATATATTTTTTGTGTTCTTATTACTGTAGTGTATAGTCTCTTAGTCTGTTGTTGTATTTGTTGTTGTTGATTTATTTTTTGTTGTTGCTCCTTTTCCTGCCAATATTTTGTCTGCAAAAAGTATAAGCTGCCTATGTTTAAGCAGATTTAATAGCTAAGGGTTAAAATGTTGAACTTACATAGAAATTGCCATTTTTCAGAGGAATCACACTTTGTATGATACTTGTCCTGTACACATGGGGCAATGTTGCATTTGTTTTTTGCCACAATAGTCCAGTGTTATTGTTAACACTGGTGACAGCACAATAGAATGAGGTGGACTCATTCACTTTAACAAATTTTCCATCAGGAAAATCAAGAAATTCTACAGCACCATATGATGCTAAGAACACATATACACAATAAAAGCCCTTAACAAATGAAGGATTTGTATATCTATTCAAAGTACTTTCACTTATATATAGTCAAAACTATTACTAGTTACTACTTAGGTTCTTGATCCACCTCCACACCCTCAGTAACTAGACTCAAGATTATTGAAAATGTAGATCGTAATGATTCCACAATACAAAGGAATGTGGTATCTCGAGGGTTAAGGTACTAGTTTGTCATTGGTTTGTTAATGAAACATTTAATTACTGATAAAAGAAATAAAATCATTAATTAAATATGCCAGAATTGTTATGAATTATTTTTTAAGAAAAAATGAGTCTTTTTGTGGCCCCTAGGCAAGTTGTGGGCAAGCCCCTAATGGCTAAGTAGTCACAGAAGTTAACTTGCTGACTCCAGTGGTATTTGTAGAAATAACCAAAACACCTAAGTCTGAGTGAACCGGCAATTAACAACGCTGAAGAGAAATAGTATACAGAGGCTCTTATGGATAGCTATGCACTTCTTCGCATGGTCCTGTGTGGTCAGCTGTAGGAGTGGTCAGACGTTCGAGTGGTCTGACGTACGATTGGTGAGATGTACGATTGGTCAGAGGTACGATTGGTCAGATGTACGGTTGGTGGTCAGACGTACGAGTGGTCAGATGTACATCAGTTAGATGTAGATTGTTCAGATGTACGATTGGTCAGATGTACAATTGGTCAGATGTACAATTGGTCAGGCGAGTGGTCAGATGTACCCGAAGTTAAATGGGCTAAATTAAGTAATGGCTTTTCAGGTACTCATTATAGTCCCCAATGAAAGTAACGGAAGGTGGTCTATCGTTGGGATCTGCCCCAAAGGTAAAACGTTTTTAAAGGCTTAAAAGTCATTGTGGAATAGTCACCTAGTGGATTTTGTGTTGTCAGGCAAGGACGCTAAATAGGTCACTATGTTCGCAATCGGTTAGGAGATGCGCTTTACTATGCATTGTTAGGAACTGCCACTGTTCTAAATTAGTAAGGCGTTGCACATTCTTCTTGAACGTTTAGAAAATCCCACAGGTCAGCCCTCGCCACGCTCTGGACATTACAACCCGAGATCTTCAGTATTACGATCCTGATCTCGATAGAGTTCTTCGCTTAGCTCGCTATCTTAAATTACCTGTGATTCATAATGAAATACAGACATAAGTGAGCTAACGGTGTTGGGAAAGGATGAAGACCAAATGAAATATATAGGTGGCACCGACTAGCTGGATTTACTAGTCTAGTAAGCCAGATTCCCCCCTCCCACGACCGTAGAGAGAAGCGCGCGCGAAGAGCTGGAAAAGGGAGGAGGAGGGTCTAGTAAATTGCTTAGACCCTTTCTTGTCAACTTGGCCGTGAAAATCGTGGGGTACGAGCCAGTAATACGTCCTTAATTGCTCCTGGTATTTAATAACGATGCGGCGAATGTTCATTGCCAAGTAACTCAAGTATGAAGTGTAGTTGCTGCTTATGCTCGGAGGCGTGAGTGTCCATGTTGAATTGATGTACGATTTAAAATGATGTTCTCAGAAATGAAAAATACAAGTCGCACTTCACCATTCAGCACAGCTCACTCTACTTGTGCACTAGTCTGTGCATATCCAAGAAATAAATACATACAATATTTCTACTTGCTTATCTAGCAATTTCTGTACCCAAGTCTTACACCGCTCTGCAGAATGATGCTAAGGAGACTAATTTTCTCTTCGCTTCAGATATCTATCATTGGGATTTTATTACAGGGCGGGTAGACCATTGCGAGTTGTGAATCTTAATTTTCTGTCCCCACGAGTGCCTTAGGGTCTGGCTTCCAAGACTATGGATTTACCACTATAAACTAGGTAACCTGGAGATCACGGAAGACGCTACGGGGAGTGATGTAATTAAGCGCCTCATGCAAAAGTAAAAAAAAGAGGTTTCCCCGTACCTGCACGCTTGATATACGTGCAGGTTACGGAGAAATTTCACCCTGTTCACGCTGGAAAGTGTCTTGCCCGCAATAATTGCAGCACTTAACAAAATGTTGGGTGGTTTACAATAATTAACATTAATAAATAAATAATACTAAAATAAAAGTTAATAAAAGGTAAGAATAACGAAATTAATAATAGAAAGTTAACGTTAATAAATTAATAATAATATTACTAAAAGTTAATAATAAAGTAAATAATAATAGGATTAATAATAATAAAAGTTAATGTACTAAAAGTTAATAACAATAAAAGTTAATAAAAATTAATAATAATAATATTTAATACACTAGAAGTTAATATAATAAAAGTTAATAACAATAGTTAATAATAATTAATAAATTAGTAATAATAATTAATAAGTGTATCCTTGATAGCTAGTTATATACATACTTATGTTTAAGTATGATGTCTGTTACCTGTGATGGCCACTAAAACAGCCACTAAAATTACTAAAGCAAAGCTCATTTTCATAGTGCAACTTTTGAGTTCCTTCACCAGCAACCAAAATATTGATTCCTTTACCACCAACCAAATATCAGGAACTAAAATGTCTTAGCGTGATCGCTCACTTTTTATAGAAGCTTGCAAACGCTGCAGCACATTTTTTTTCCACCGCACGCATTTGTACTAACGCCGCCTTATCCACACGTATTCAAAATAATTTTTATTGTATAATGTGTTCACCATTCATGCAACTCAAAAATAATCATGTCCTGTGTGTGGCGTGCATCTGAGACAACTAGCAGTAAAAATTGGCAAGATCTCAGGTCGTAGTGTCAAGAGTAATAGGCTGTTTTGTAAGTGTTTCCTTTTAAAAGAGCTACAATATCAGAAATTTTGACTCTAACGCACCTGGATTTATTTTTTTATACTTGCTTTATTTTGAGTAGTTCACACACACACAGAGGCCATTTATATTGCTTAATAAAATTGGTGTCAGAGTTAGAGGTCTAGGGTACTGCAACTGAAGAACTGAGTCATTATTAGTCCACTGCTGCCATTATGCATAATAATACTCCTGAAATAATTGTATAGCTCAAAGAGTAAGATAATGATCACACAGGAGTTGCAAAAATATCGAAATCAGATGGTCCAAGTTCCATAATCACTTTTCCAAAAAGGAATTTTGTGAGACTAAGTTGGCAGACTTCATTTGAAACAATCTGTCTCAGGAACTCAAACAAGCAGTTCAGTATCACAACAGTGTATAGTTTAGCTTGTGTATTGTAGTGTTTTATTTGCAATCTTGGTGAGGTTGGCTTGTAATAATAATCTCAATATTGCTGGGTGTTTTGAGGGCTATGCAAGAGCTTAAAATTTTATCCAAATTACTCTGGTTTCTAAAGAATTATTATCTGCTGTTTAACCCTCTCACTGGAAGATAAATTCAGAATTTTTTCCTATATGAATAATAACACTATTCATTGTAGAAAAAAATTACTGATTTTATCTTCAATGCATGTAGTGCATTCTGTTTTAAATATTGTATTTAAAACTAAATCACTACATGTTTTGTTCAGCATTTGTGGTCAAGTTTAACAAAGTTGTTATAGTAGCCAAAACATAACAGTATCCTAACAATGTGGCTTGTAAAGTTCCACTTTTCCAGTGCATATTTAGCAATATTGATTTGTGCATGATTAAATATTTTACTGTTATTCTAGAGGGTCATCCCAGTCATCAATGGTGTTTCCCATTAAACAGAAGAGGCATGACTTCTAGTTCAGCAAGAGAGCATCAAGTATAACAGAATATTTAGCTAACAATTCCAGCCATTCTCCTCACAACAATCCTCCCTCTAGCAATTCTCTTACTCGTAGCTACTCCTCATTTCACATTCATTTATTACTTGTCTACTGTTAATTATTGCTTACAACATTATCAGTATCATCATCGACTATTCTGACCTTCAGAAGTAAAGAAATCATCATTTGATTCAATAAGAAATGGTCAAAGTATATGGGAGGTGATTAGTGCCAAAATTAAGGTCGTGTATTTCCTGGGGTGGGAGTTCTAATTTGGACAAGTGGATAGGTGTGTCCACTAGAGGGTACACTAATCAATTGAAGTGGATATAGAAATCTCAAGTGGAGGGGCGTGTCAACAAACGGGTATAGAAATCTGAAGTGGAGGAGCGTGGCAACAAACGGGCATAGAAATCTGAAGTGGAGGGGCGTGGCAACAAACGGGCATAGACATCTGAAGTGGAGGGGCGTGGCAACAAACGGGCATAGAAATCTGAAGTGGAGGGGCGTGGCAACAAACGAGAAATCTGAAGTGGAGGGGCGTGGCAACAAATGGGCACTAGAACTCCGAAGTAGAGGGGCATGGCAATCAAGCAGATATAGAGATATGAAATAAAGGGGCGTGTTCAGCGGTTTTCTATTATTAGCGCGCGAAAAGAAGGGCGTGTCTGCATTTGCTCTCCTTTGACCCTTTACCTAAATACTTGGCATGCGCGATTTTCGGCTGCGAATTGGCAGCAGCATGGCTTCCGATTCTAGATCTCTGCGAGAAATTGCAAATACTGTGCAGATGCAGATACTTGCGGCTGCGGATGCATTGGAAGGTTTGTGTTTAGTCAGTGATAATATATTTAAATTTTAAATTAAAATGTTGGCTATAGGAGGCACGGAATCAGCTATTCAGTGGTCAGCAGTCCACTAGTCAGCGCTCATTATCTACACCCCAATCAACGTCACAGTTAGCAGGACACCAGTCCACTAGCCATCTTCGATTGTCCAGGCCTATGACACCTCAGTCAACTGGGCCACAGCAGCAATCTGAATCTAGGCCACTAGTCCAGTCCAGACAGTCTCGTGTAGAATATCAGCGACATCTATTTTCTGCGAGCCGTTTGGGTGATAGGCATGATAAGAAATTGAAATTGTCTCCTTTGTTTGATTGGAGGAGCATGAAAAAAAGAAAAGGTAAAGGAAAAAAGAAAAAGATACCGACATGGAGTCACACGTTCGTGTGCTTATCGAGCACTTCTCACGATACAATTCCTGATAGTCAGGAACGAGCAGAATTACAGATAGCGGGATTGGGAGGAAAAAAAATTAGTTTGAGTTCAAATGCAGATGCCCATGATATCTGTTTCTCTCTGTGTGAACATTATCCAAAATTATCTGGCGGTGGTGGCTTTGAACTTTTGCGAGTACCAGAAGGTGGCGGAAAGATGTTAGATGTTATAGCGTCTCCAGATTCTGGATATACAGTGTCTTACCTGAAGGCAGTGGTACACCATGCTAAAATTTATGTTCGCCCACTTCAGCAAGACTTATCTTTAGATCCAGATCCAGATGACCATGAAGTTAGAAAATATTTCAGTCATTATTATTTACATTGATTGTTCTCGATGCTTACTTATAGGATAGTGCTTCAGTGCAAGAAGAATGCTTCACATGTGGAAAATTGGTTTCACTCTCTTTTCTTCGTGAGCATATCACTTCTTGTAAACGGTATGTTTAAAAATAGTTAACATATTATTGTAATATTTACTATCCTTTTAAAAGGCCAAAGATTTCCAGCACTTTTTCTGAAGATTCTTTAGCAGCTGATGGGCTAAATCTGAAGGACAGCTGTTCAAGTATCATGATTATTAATGACAGCTGTAGCTCTGCAGAAAAACCATCAACTTCTGCAGCAGAACTACCATCCACCAAAATCGAAGAAGAACCTGAGAATGAAGCAGTAATGTCTCATACTTATTTTATGTTTCGATTATTAACTCATTTATATGTAATCTAGGTTATTGAAGTCAGTGATGATGATGATCCACTTTTGGATTACGTGTTGAGGCTCAGTAGTGAACAAACCAGTAAGAAAATTGAATCTGGGCCCTCTTATGAAAATGAAGATGGTTCATGGGAACGTGGCATGGAAAAAGAAATATCATCTTCTCCTTTGTGAGTAGCGTATGATAAAAGTGAATAATTATATTTTATTAAAGAGTGTGACTCCATGTACCATTAACAATATCAGATCCATTTGTTCAATTTGGCTTAATACTACTCATAAAGTTTATATATCACTCAACTATACCTCAATTAGAAGCACTGCTCATGGTATTTTCCAAATTTTGCGGTGTGTATTGTTGTTGTTTTTTGTATTTGTTTTGTTACAATATGTGTTGAACCCTTTATATACTTACCTTGCATGCAAATATTCAATACTTTCCCATGGTTTTGAATGCCACAAATAGAGTAAGCGCAATAAAACAAATGAAAATGCCTTGTTAAAAATATTAAGATTATAGTAAATCACATGTCGTATAATATAATAGCGATATTTTATTAGCACACCATATTTTCACTCGCTTCTGGCTATTGAAAATGAATTGTATGCTCAGGAAATTTTTTGCCATATTATACACTGTCTCATGCAGTAAATATTTATAAGTATATAATATTGCAGTCTTGATATTTTTGTTTGAATATTTCCGCATCATGAGAGTGTTCTGTATTCTCCCATATTGTACGCTTGTTATTGAACGATCGAATTAGCACGCGCATAGCGAGTAAAATCAATGAAAATTGTATTGTAACCGTTTGAGAAAAAATCAAGGCAGCAATAAATCACTTATCACACTCATCATGGGAATGATGTTTTACTCTCACACCATATTTTCATTCACCCTTGGCTCGTAAGAATATTTTGCATGCTCTTAAAATATTTTCCCATATTGTACTCAGGCTCGTGCTATATGTATTATCTATTGCAGCCTAGACATTTTTGCTTGAATAGTTCCGCATCATGCGAGCGTTCTGTATTCTCCCATATGGTACACTTATCAGTGAATGCTCCAAGCAGCACATGCATAATGAGTAAAATCTATAAAAAAAAACTTGTGAAAAATATCAAGGCAGCAATAAATTACTTATCACACTCGTTGTGCAGTATATAACTCTCACACAATATTTTCACTCGCTTTTGGCTCGTGAAAATATTTTGCGTGCTTGTAAAAAAATTTTTTTTCATATTGCACACTGACTCAAGCTATAAGTACTATTTATACTAAATATATATGTATAAATGTATATATATATATATATATATATATATATATATATATATATTAGGGACATTGCTGATGTTGTCAGGAATTTACAGACAAACATTACTAGCTCAGATTTTGAGATAGTTGTAGGGAGAGCTACTTTACTGAAAAATGCCTTTAAAAGAATGGACAAGTCTGTCTTTGAACCACAGAAGAAACTCACGGTTAGTACTCTACACATTCATGTTTTGATCTTTTTAGTAAGCAGAGGGTACGTGTTTATAATTATAGGTGGTCTTTGGAGATGAGCCTGGAGCTGATACTGGAGGATTAACGCGTGAATTCTTTCGACTTGTTTCATATGCCATGAGTGACAAGTACATGACATCAACTGGCTGTTTTAAGCATAATGCAGTGGCTTTACAGGTATGATTATTGACAATTATCATTTTTCTAAATTTGCTGCTTCATACTAATATTTTCAAATGTCAGAAAAATTTTGAACTTTAGAATGATTTATTGGCAAGTGAGGGAAAAATGAGCTAGATACTTTCATGTCTAATTTGATACATATATGTGGTATATCATCTCATTTTATGTAAACGGGTAAGGTTTTCACAATGTACTAGTAGCTATCAGCTTTATAAGAGTTGATATGGGTTCTTGCATTCCATTAGTCTCGCGAGCCAGACCCTTTACCTAACTGCTACGCAGGGGAAGGGTCTGGTGTCCCTCGTATACCAATCTCGTTTCTTCCTCCAGAATCTGGAGGAGCATACTTTACATGTATTGCTTATGGACGGGGTGCGGTTTTAAGTGGGCATTGTACAACTTCCGCGTGTGATAATTTTAAGCCAGTCAGACCGCAAGCGATTCAGTACGCCAAGCTGCACCCATGAGCATGACAGCACGACCTTCTTTGAATCATTCTTTGCAAGATTCTGATACCTCTCCATCACACAGGGTCTGCAGATAAACCAATTGCTAATAGCAGCTGTATACACTTCAAGATCCCCTTGCAGCTTCCTGACAAAAGTCACTAATTCCATAGTCTTACTGCACAGCATTCGCCTTTGTTTTATCTCTGCACGGGTAGAAGCATCTTTCCAACAAGAATAACACTGTTGCAACCTTGCCGTTGCAGCCATCATTGAAGGAATGATTTATGCGCACGACTTGCAGCAGCTTTAATGACATATTTGATAATTACCGCAAACCACTAATGAATTCCAGCAAAACGAGATTGGTATACGATGGACACCAGACCCTTCCCCGTGTAGCGGTTAGGTAAAGGGTCTGGCTCACGAGACTAGCATTCCATGGCACGGAATAATATTCTAAACAGCTCACTAGAACATGTAGGTACTGATATCTTAGGCTACAAAATTTATACCTAAAGTGTGTGTGTATTGAATAATAATAAATTAAACCTTAAGTAACTTCCGAATGGAATCAGCTACGTATGTGCAACATTTTTGAGGCGCCCATAAACAAAGACATGATACTGCTATCTTTCTTAGCTTCTGTTTCGTAAAAAAAAAAAACTGCCAGCCTAATTTTAGTTTTGTGACATAGCTATTGTGTTTCATAAGAAAGGCCTTCATATGGGGCTATAGCTTTTTTCACTCACTGTGCGCTGACGTAAGCATAGTGGGGCACGGTTAAGGTCATATGACCTAAATTGCTTCCGGTTTAGGCTAAGTGCATTCCTTTTATACCGCATTTGCAGTCACGCCAACTAAACTTGGACACACAATTGTTGTTTCAAGATAATGACATCCTGTATTGTATTGATCAGCTTGTTTGCTCAACCCACTGCAGTGCATGCACTGTGAGTATAATACTAGTGATGTGCTCTAATAGCACAAAATAGTGAAGCGAGCGATGCATGTTCCCTGTAATTGCAGCTATTCCATGCATGCTTGGTGTGGCTACAAAATACTGTCAGATTCTTTACTTTGCTACCTGTTTCTGTTTCATTTTAGCTCTCCTCCTCCTTGCCCTGTCTTTTTCATTTCTTATCGCTCTCCTTACTAATTTTTCTTCAGGTGTTTCTAACGCCCTCGAAGCTCTTGACCGAGCGTTTCTAACGTTTTGTCTACTGGGCATCGCTACTTCGTACGGCGGGTAAACAAAACAAATGTTGCTAAGAATATTACCCGGCCCGCGCAAGCGCGTAGGAGAAAGGGTACACACGTACGCCCACGCAAGAACAAAAACAATTTCTAGACCTAAATATATATATATATCGCGAACTCATTAGAGAGTCAGCTCCACTCGCTTTGCTCGCTTCGCTGAATTAGTATTGTTCTCACACTTAATTCAGTGAGCGAGTGAATCTGACTCTCAGTCGTGTTCAATTGATATTTCAGATATAAAAAAATTCGCCCGTGCCTCTAATTACGTAAGTTAGGTAAAGCGTCCACAGATGAACGTTCGTAGACTAGCTGTTATACCAGAGGAGAGTGCTATCATGCATTTTGGGGTCCACTTCCGTCCCGTGGCCCTAAAATTCTCTGATAATAACTTAGAATGCAAATAGTTACACTGTGCACTATAGTAGATGTAATTTCTGTCGTATTTTTCTGTAAAAAGAGTCTGTTCGCTCGCCATTTGTGCTATTCAAGCGCACCACTAGTTGCTTAATTTGATGGGTATATGTGTGTTTTTTTTTGTGTGTGTCTGTTTGCAGAACTCGGAGTACTTCAAGTTGGGAGTATTGAGTGCTATGGCATTAGTGCATGGAGGGGGTGGATTTAATCTGTTTTGCTCAACAATCTATAGATTTATGAGTGGTACAAAAACCATTGATTTGATACCAGGCATTGAAGAAGTGTCAGACCCAGCCATTCGTGAGAAGTTGCAGCAGGTAATATGATAAAGAATTCTAGCATCATCATCATCATTATCATTATTATTATTACTATTATTATTATTATTATTATTATTATTATATTGTTGTTATTGTTGTTGTTGTTGTTGTTGTGTTCTTGTTGCTGCTGCTGCTGTTGTTGCTGCTGCTGATGTTGTAGTTGTTGTTGTTGTTGTTGTTATTGTTGTTATTATTATTATTATTATTACTATTATTACTATTACTATTATTACTATTACTATTATTTAACTATAATAATAATTATTATTATGATTATGATTATTATGATTATGATTATTATTATTATTACTTTGCAGATAGAGAGTTGTGGCGATGTCAGTTTATTACAACAGTTGTGCATGGAAAATGTTGACATTTTGATTGATTGTGGCTTCAATAAGCCCATTTCTAAATGCGGACTAGAAGATAAAGTCACTATTGTGCAATCTGTATGCTTGCAAATGGTTGTTTTAAACACACTGGCTGAACTTGATCAGTTTAAGGATGGTTTATCAAGTTTGGGTGTTGTACGAGCTATAAAAGAACATTCTTCTCTCCTCCAATCATTTTATTGTTCAGCAAGCAAGATGCAGCTAACATCTGGTACACAATGCACGTAATAGCTATTGTTATGAGCCTTACTGCGCTATAATAATTTTAGATTATGTTCGGAAATTGTTTACTGAGATAAAGTACTCCGAAAAGGGATCCAATGAGAGAATGAAGGAAGAGGCAGTGTACATGTTCTTTTATGACTACATGGAAGATGTTGAAGGAGGTTAGCTCGACCAGTCTGTGTTGTAATAAATTTAAGAATTGTAATATTTCTATTATAGTGTGTGCACGTACACTTAAAGTAGAGAGTGATTGGGAAGAAGATAACTTTTGCCAAGGTATATTTCTCCTTTTGGTTTCAGGATAAGCTGTGGTAACCAATAATTCATTTTGCAGGGCTACTTCAGAAACCAAAGTGTCTTTGGATATGATTGTTTCATTTTTTACTGGTGCAGAAAGAGTGCCACCACTTGGTTACTCAAGTGTTGTTCTTTCATTTAACCACAAGAACCCATATCCCACTTCCTCCACTTGTGCTGTTGAGCTTACTCTTCCAACAATACATCAAGATTTTGATACGTTTAAACGCCATTTAGATGTTGCCTTTACCATGCATGGAGGGTTTGGACTGTGCTGAGCATAACTATTTCATTTCTTTTTTGTTGCTTTAGCTAGTACTATTCAATAATATAATACTATTATGATCTGATGACATTATTAACATGTTCTAAAACTCTAATATATATGTCAATTCCGAAGTTATCACTAGGTGTGTTAGGATAAAATATTGATTGAAGTTCATCCAATTCTTCTTCAAGCAAAGGAATTTCAATTTCAGGGACATCTACAGCATTGTCATTCTCTTCAGAAATAGGCCCATTCCAGTCTATGCCATGAACATTAAAATCACCTTGATCCTGCATGTAAGAGCGAATACAGCTATGTACAATGCCAACAATGTAGCTAATGTTTTACTTTAAATAATCACAGCTATGAAATATGATGCAATACTTAAACTGCTACATGCACAATGGATGACCTATCAGGGGTAGGAATGGGTCAGGTGTCAGGCCATGGGACAGATAGTCATATAGCTATGGTATGACTAATCAAAATTAGCCTCCTATGCTGACGTGTACTATTTTACTCTGGCTTTCACATCGGCAGAGAAGGCATCGCATGTTTCATCATTTTTAAAAGACAGAAACTAATGTATTTGAATTTTCTTGAAGTCAATACAGAGTTCTGTTTAAAAGTAATAACATTACAGTAGCTATAGCTTTGCAGCTTCATTATTTCAGCATTCCAAATATTTTAAGTTTGTGTTTAGAAGTATTAACTTAAAAATATTTCATCTAGACCAAACATACCTCAAGATTATCACAGGTAGATAACCCAGCGAACCACAGTTGGACTGGTGACATGTTGTGTTCACTGGACAAAGGATGATGATTCCATGACTCCATGAATTCCTTGATGGCTGCATTAATTCTTGGAATAAACACATAATGAAGGCAGAATAAGTGTGTATCATCATCCACATTAAGAAGATTGTCATCTTCCATTGCATAAAACAGCCTATAAAAGATGACAAGGCAACTTTGAAAAACATCACGCCACAAGCGTTCTATTCTTTGATTATGCACAGACTTGCCACTAATGAAACTGCCTCGTCCTGGCCCTCTCATTGGATGTTGCAGCATATATTCAGCAACCAGAACATTCTCTCCACCACGGTCAGCCCTTACACGACTAGGAAGACCAAGTTGGTCTACTGCATCAGTAAATAAGTCTACCACTGTAGTTGAACGATTATTGTTGCATGCTTTAAGATAGATAATTCTCCTGGAATAACCATCAATACAGCCATGGACCACTATCTTCCATATGTAAGAGCAACAATTTTATTTATAGTACACAGTCATTGAACGTGTATAATTACTTATCCTCCATAGGAACAACTTCACTGTTGTGGAGGGGAAAAAATAAAATAGCTACTACCCCTTTGGCAAAATTTGAGCAATCAATTTAGCCAGTAGCAAAATGTAGATCAATTTTTTTACAGGGGTTTTCCAGAAAAATAAATAATAACAAACAGCCCATCAGTGCATTAGCTTGACATTAATAATGTATATTAATTAAGTATACAATCTTGTGCGGCTAGTATTTTATTTTTTCCCCTACTTTGCTAAACATGTAGCTACATGTGCTTTCTTGTTTTTAGTCTCAAAATGATGAGTAGTAGATATCTTTAAGATGATCTACACTAAAAAAACGATTTAGCCACACCCATTAAAAGTTATCGGTCCTGATGTCGTCCCGAAAACGTGTACCCTTGGATGTGTGATTTCTCTTTCATGAGGTTCAAACTTTGCACACACATAAACACTTTATTAAGAAATTTACCTCACGCTTTGCTCCATTTCTTGGGCGTTTATTTTTTTATTGAAAATTCTTCAAAAATAGCGATTCAGAAACAACCCATTTATTGATTCCCCTTTACCGAATTTGTACGTTAAAAATTATAACTTATAACAATGAAAAATCCAACGACATGGAATTTTTGTAGGCAGTGCAGTATTTTTTGACACTTGCAAGAAAACAAACAGCTTAAAAGTGTCAAAAATGGTAACCCCCAAAATGGGTTGGTCACATCGTACTTAAATCAATTTCAACCTGGCTCATTAAAATATCTGTTTTAGTTCAGATAAGTAAGCAGTAAATGATCTAAAATTTAAAACTAAACTTTCAGTGCAGCTACTTGAGTTTGTCAAAATCAAACAGTAAACTTTTTTTTTGTTAGCTATGAGATACTCACACTTACAGTACACATTTATGTTAAAAAAAAAAAACTTGTACAAAAACTTGCACCATTCTTGCATGCTATCTCATTCTAATTGATTACAAACGGTTAGGTTAAGGTAATTTCTGATAGTGAGTCTATGAAACCCCATGGAATGCCATACAATAAGTACACAAAAGACACAACAAACCATAGCAAGCCACCTAGCTAATATATGAACAGATAAGTGTATTCTTAGCATTTCGTTAAATTTGTTTCGCTCACCCACCCATGAATTGTGCCATTGAACACTATATTACAGTGCTCTCAGCTTAGAAATTGGAAAAATTAAGTTTTCAGAAATATCTGCCATAATATTTACTCTAATACACATGAATGCAAACCATTTCATGTTTATTATGGTTATTTTTGTGGCTATATATGTAATTGAAATTGTAATGATATGAATAAATTAACATACTTCACTCGAAATTTAAAGTAGAGACGCCAAACTTTTATGAAATAATATTTTATGCTTCCCAAAAAATCCTATTAATTTTTGCATAGTAAAGCCTCGGATTACTCTATTATCAGTACGACTTGAATTTCAGAGCTTCATCACTCATAGCTAGTTCTAAGGAAGGATAATAAGCAACAGTGTCCCAAATTCTGATTTTCCTCTCTCTAAGCTGGAAGGACTGCACTGTTTTCAAATACAGTAGAATGTCCCTTATCCGAACACACTGGGACCGAGGTTTGTTCGGATAATTGAAATGTTCGGATAACTGAATCCTATATATAAATGTATTGTAGAGTGCTATGAGAGGGTGTGGTCAAACAAATTATTCGTGACTGCAGTGCCACTATTGAATTTTGGGTGTTCGGTTAACTGAAATTTTCGGAACTGGCATCCGGATAACTGACATTCTACTGTATTGATCTTACCTTATCAACTTGTGATTGCCATCTATATGGTACAAGGAAAGAGGTGCAGGAACAGAATATCTACGTCTATTCAGAACATGAAGTCTCCTTATCATACTTCCTTCTGGGTCAATTCTTCTCTGAGATTCTCTAATTCGAACTTGTTGCACTCGATAACCTCTTGAAAGTAAATGACCCTGCATTTGCCTGTTACCACACATTGGAAATCGCTCTTGAATGCTAGCCACAACACTATCTAGCTCTTGATCACATATTGTGCTATACTGCAGTCTGATGCTAAGACCATACTCTGTCATTCTTCTTCGAACTGTTCGTATAGACACTCCAAGTATATTTGCAATTTTTGGTACAGTGAAGTTACTTTCAACCAGAAATGTTAGCTGTTCTTGAGATATAAATAAAGTTGGTCGTCCAGGTCCCTCACTAGGTATGGTGTAAGTTGTACTGATGGTACTTACTTCATCAAGTAATGACCTTATGGAAACCAAAGCATCTCTTGTATATTCAAGGCATCTTCTTTGCACAGCACTCAACACATTCAATGAATCCAGAATCACTATTTCTCTATAACAAAATTCCAAAGAAACAATAAATGCATCCACAGAATCTCTAGTCATGCCTCTGCCATCTGAATATATTGATAGGTCACAAGCAATCCTGCGTAAAGTAGTGATAATTGTGGCCTCCATAACAACCTTGAATATAACTAGACAAGACCAAGCGAACAGCTGTGAAATATGTACAATCTACCCTAAGCTGAATCATTAACTTGCCCCACCTCACCAGTTTGTTGCCACGCCCCACCAGTTGTTCCGCAACCGCCACGGTCACGTGAATTTTATTTTTATATGACGTAATGTAGAAGCCTGAGTTCCACATTTGTTGTTGACATATCCAGCGAAGCTTTAGCTAAAGCTTTTTCTGTTTAATTGCTCCTCAAAGCGCGGTATGGCCACCGGAGACTGTCGGAAGGGGACTGAGGTTACAAAATATGTGGTGTTTACGCGTCTACCGTGTTAGCACGTTACTCTACGAGAGTAGTTATGTCTTCTGTTCAAGTTCAAGACTCTGAACTCTGTCTGTGTGATCAAGAATATCTCCTGGAATAAACTGGTACACGATATAATAATTTATTTAGTTAAGGGCTAATACTAGGTGATTATTACTATTGCTTTACTTTATAGAAACCAGTGTCTGAAAATAAAATGTCACACAAAATACTGTACACTATAATATTGTGATTTGTATGTCCAATGACTATTAACAATTAGTAAGTTAGTAATCACTGTCAGTGCCTGCACTGTCAATTTCTTCAACTTCTTCATTACCATCACTGTATTCACTCTCCTCATTCTCACTTCCTTGATTCAGGTCTGTCTCATAATGGTCGTCCCCTCCAAATACGCTGGTCATGATGTTGTCCAGGTCATCGTCCAGGTCATCACGGTCATCAGAAGGTAATTCAGTGGTGAGGGTTGTAGTTGTAGAGGTACTGGAGTGGGTGTTAGTACAATGAGTACACTCGCATCCAGCAGAACATAATTGGTTTTTCTTCATGCATCCACACCTTTTAGTATGACAGCCTGAAAGGCATTTGCAACCCCTAGTAAGTGTCGTCACTGTCTCTCTAATGGCCTTGAGATTGTCTTCAGTGTCCCACTTGATTTTTAGTTGACTATCTTTTAATGTCCATCCATACTCTGTGATGGGTTCAAGGATCATGTAATTTGAATCGGCTTGTTTCCACATATGTACTACCCAACAAGATCTCTTCCAATGAAAAGTAAGGGCCTGGTTGGACGCTAGCATTTCATTATCAAATTTAGTCCGGTACCAGATTGTTTGTCTGATATTCTCTAACCAATTGAAATGTTGCTCTTCAGTGGAAATAGATGGATTGCAAAACTGGGTGAAATGTGTCACCGGAGACTGCACGTCGAAAGCTGATGAATGTTTTTTAAAATAAACGGTACCAATTAGCCTAAGAAAGGAGAGTAATCCATGTTTCCATTCATCATTGGTTATATTAGTATGCATTAATGAGCCAGGAGTATGTGGGTTCTCTTGGTCAATTATAAATGAAGCATACTGAAAGAAATATTTTTAAAAAGTGGCCTTTCCTACTTGACTAAAGAAGGAAATATAGTCACACCCGGTCGTAACATAAATAGTTTGGAGCAGCTGGGGTAGATCTGATTTGTTTAATCTTCCTAAATCTGGGTCATTTGTTAAGGCTTTAACCAATGCCGACAAACTAAGAAAAGCAGTTTCTCTTGCATTCTGTTTGCTGATGCGTACCATGACGTCTTTCAGTTGTGCACACTGTAAAGATATGCCAATTACGTAGATGTCAGTGTCAGGAGACAATACAAGAATTTTTGTATTCCTTGTCTTTCTTGCATGTAGCCATATTCTGGTGTCAGTTTCCTCAGCATTGCTAATGAATGTGGGATCTGGTTGGATGCTGTTGTTCTCTGTGACAAACCATGCGGTGTCTTGAATTTCTCCATCAAAAGCGCCTTCTACATACAGCTTTTGATGTTCTTTGAGGTATGTGCTAGAATTTTTAAGGAAGTAATCACCAAGGAATACCACTAATTTTCTTTTGCATTTTCTGCAATTGAGGTAGTGTTCCCTCCATTTCTTTCCAGATATCAAGGTACTTCCTGTGAGCTCTGTGCATTTATGATCAGTTGCTATGGTAGCTTTTGAGTCTCGGTATTTCTGCTCAAAGTATTTTGGTGTATTTTCTAGTCGATCTGGGGAATCAAAGATAACATGAACCTCTGCACATCCTTTCTTACAATAGGAAACAATGAATCTTTTTAGTAAAAAGCTACCATAGTTGGCTAAATTGAAGTGATTGGGTAGTGGTGACGTATTAATCAGAAACATTCCCTCAATAATACAACACTGAGGTACCCAGCCTAATGGCAAGCAGGATGTAATGATAGGAGGATTAGCATCTTTGTATCTTCTTTGTAGTGCTTTAGTTAAATATGATTTTTGCCCCTTGAGAGGATTTCCATCACTATCACTTATTGAAAGAGGATATTCTAGTAGTTGTTCCTCTGGTTTCTCTACTGGTTTCCCAAATTTTTGTGAAAAAAGAATTTTTCTTTTCATAGCAGATACAAGCAATTTTTTATCTTTTTCAAGTTGAGACACTCGAACCGTTTTTATTTGTTTTATTGAGAAGGTTTGCAATGCTTTTTTCCTATTTGGTGCTTTCACACTTGGTTCCTTGAGAATGCTATACATTATCCGTAATTTATAGTCTTCTTCTCCAATATGTCTGAAATTGAGGAGATCGTGATGTTGCTGATTTGTAGCCTCAATGCCATTAAAAACATTTATCAGACCACGGTTGACATCTGTCAGTGGCAAGAGTGAAACTTGAATCATTGCTTTTATTTGAGATTGGACATTACTTTCAAATTTTTTATCCATAGGTAAACACGGAGGGGATTGCATCTCTCTTCTTGTAGGACTGGGGGAACAGTTGCTCATTGAACCTCTGAAGAGTTCTGGTTCGGTAAGTCAAGTATGTTGCCATTCTTTTCATATAATCTTCCGACGGTTTCACCACAGCATTTTTGCATTGCTTGTTTATTAGCATTTCATGGCCTTCGTCTATTGCGACTGAGTGCCACTCCCTACCCATTATGTTTATAACAAATGCTCCCTGTGATAGCATTACCATGATAGAATCTGGCAACTCCAATAAATCAGCAATGTGATGACTAATTAGCTTTTGGTAGGTGGGATGGTCAAATGCAGTGAACACAGGAACCATTTCTTTTAAACTTGCTATTCGCAAGTGCCAATCACCACTACGTATAGCAAGAAATAGACTTATATAGGCCATGCCATCTCTGAACACAAACTGAGACCATAGCTTCCATACATCATCCGAACTTGACATTTTGTGGATAAATTCATCAAATTTTCTGCTAAATTGTGGTACTTTGTTGGTTATATCAGCAATCATACAGTTAAATTCTGAAAGAAACGTATTTCTTGTTTCTGCTTTAACATCTTGAAGGGATTGTATGACATCATCAAGCAATGCTGTATTGATTTCATACCCTGATTCCAAGAACTTCGTCAACATGATTCTATATAGAGCCTCCCAAGCTTCCATGATAAATAAGTGGGTTTTTTTGAACTGGCTACAATGTTTAATTGAAGCTGTTGGGTAGCCGCATGCTTCTGCTAGTGACTTCAAACCAGCATCAAAATAAGGTTTCATTAGGGCCTTCTGATAGTTCATAAGTGCATGCCAATCTCCTGGGTATGGCACAACCCATTTTAATTCGCTATCGTATTCCACTTTCAGGGATTGAAGAATTTCATATAATTTGGCATCACCTTCAACCACCAAGTATTCACACCGCCTGGATGCAATAAATTGCACATGTAGGTCAAATAACATTGACATCAGGGTATCTTTATTGTCAGCAACAGCATCCATAATATTCAAAAAATATACTTGTGATTTTTCTGTGTGTGTGGCCCTTGTACATGAAAAATAATCCTGAATGTTGAGGAGAGACTTATCATTGCAATTATTGGCAATGGCAACCTTCTGAAGCATATACACATTCATTTCTTCCTTTAACTCAGAAAGTGCTATTCTTTCTTGGGAATTTGGGAAAAAATTATCAAGATTTTTACATTTTTGAATGTGTCCAGTGGTATTACCTGAGGGTATGCAAATGTGTTCATGCTGATCTAAAGTTTGAGGGCTAGACTGCTCGGTTCCTGTACGTGGCTTTCTTTCTTTTTTTTTGGAGGGTGGGAGACACATGGGTGGTGGTTTTTCTCCAGTTCTCTTTGAGCCGGGTGTACCCACAGCAAGTATATTAGTATCACACACTTCACCACATATACTGAGTTCTGAAAGAGAAGGTTGGGGTTGAACCACTTGTATAGAAGTTGCATGTGTACTGCTTTTACTTCCTTTTGAAACCCGAGCATAACTATGCAAGAAGTCAATATTGTCTGCTGAGACAATCGTGAAACTATCTGTGCCAAGGTAATCACAAATAGCATCAGTTCGGTTACTATTTTTGTGCTGAATGTAACGAGACAGAGTATCAGCAGATGCACAGGCACCTAGCCGGTTGAGTATTTTTATTAGCATGGCTGAACCACCCTGACCATCAATGATATCAGTGACCAAAGTATGCAATGGTATTGTGTAATCGTCATTGATACAAAACATCATAGCACAAAAAATGAAAAATCTTCGCACTTTTTTAGTGTGTTTAGAAAGTGAAGAAGTCGTAACTCCAAATTTTTCAGACGTAGATCTTGTTAAGATCTGTATTGCCTCCCATAGCATTGGGTCAATTTTGTCTATTTGTTCATCTATTGTAAGAGTTGATAGCTCAAACTTGTCTTTTTTGTATTGTCTTAGATAGGTGTTGATATGCGAGCATGCTAATGAATTCAAATTATTTAACACTTGTGTGTTGTCTTTGGTTTGGGAGCTGTGAGTAGTATTGAATGCATCAGAGGTAGTCGCACAGTTCTTGTCTTTTTGACGAAGCTTCCACAAAGCTTTGGCTAGGTTCTCTGTCAGGTCTGTCTGGGGCCTGTAGAGTAGTGTGCCATACTTTCTTGTCTTGCAACAATATGTAATATGGTGTTCTAATGTAGCGACTAGATTGCTGAGAATATTAGATGATGTAGTCAGTTTCAATGTATCAACATCTTTCAAGTGGTGTGACTGCTCATTGGCAAAAAGGCAGAACCAGTCATATACATCAGGAAGCAGCAAGGCATTTCTTTCCAGTAATTCTCTGCCAACAGCAGCTATCACTCTATCCATACTTGCCTCAATCAGATCTTTAATAGAGTGAATAGTATGCTTTTTCTTGTCTATCATAGAAATGCACTCTCTTAGATCTCTGTCTGTACTAACAGTTTTGCACTGTCTCAAAATGAACAAATGTGATCGATAGCAAGTGTAACATACCATATCGTTTTCTGCAATGCAACCCTGAAAGCCAGTATTGGTTTTTAAATAGTTTTCGATTGTTGATGGTTGAGGGCATGGTTTGGGACTAGAATGTCTTAGTGATACCTTGCATGTGCTGCAGTGGGTTTGAGTGGGGTGTAGTTGATTGTACACTGTATGATAATGCTGTTTGCACAGTGGCATGGGTAGAGTAGAAATTGAACTCTCTAAAGCCAAAGCTTGGAGCACTTTGTCAAGATCTTCTGTAGTGGTTTTATGTAGTGACACAAATACAATATTTTTGCACTCTTTTATGCAGCACTCTCTTTTGTGACACGTTTTGGACCAACGAGGAACATGATTGCTGTCAACAAGCACTCGTGTTATGTCCTTCCTACATGCCTGACATACTACACCCTCTTGTGGGATGTGATATGACAAGGCAAATGTCCGTGCAGTTTCTTTCTTCCACTGCATGGGACTGCTCATGTTATGATGGGAGCCATTACAGAAAAAGCAAACTACCTGGGAACTGCTGTCATCTGAAGACGCTGTGGCGAGACTTCTACCACTCCGTGATTCAGTCATTACACTGCAAAGGATTGATTTATTGTGTTATTTCATAATGATTTTTTTTATTGTTTCAATGTCATCTTACCTGATATACCACCAACAACCAGATAGAGGGTCAATTTGAATATATTTCCTGAGGGATTTAATGTATTGTATTAATTGTTTTAAGTGGAAGCCATAGATACTTTAGTCTTACCATGAAATCTGGTTACTTGGCTTTATCGAATAACCACAAACTTGGGTAAAAGTTTATGACTTTTCCAGCTGGCTGCACAAGGTAATACTTGTTCTGGTCATTCAAGCATGTTATGCAATTTTAGTAAGGTGGGTATGGTAGCTGGGGGTGTGTCCGAAAATTTTCTTTCACCAATTTTGTGAGGATGTCAAATATTCAGGGCATGCAATAGAGTTGCTAGATTTTGAGTTATACTTTAGATAAACGAATGTTTTCTGTTCTCAGTACAAGCCTAGAATATGCAGAAAATAATACGACTCAAACCAGCAGTGCTGTACGCTCATTCGCTAGTTTGTATAGAATTGAAATTGACCAAAATCTAGGCGAGATTTCGCGGGGTTTTGGCGGTAAGGAATGGTCAAAAAATAAAATCGTACACAAAACGTCTGGCTTCCGGTTTGGTTGCGGAATGACTGCCACCACTTCAGATTTCTATACCCGTTTGTTGCCACGCCCCTCCACTTCAGATTTCTATGCCCGTTTGTTGCCACGCCCCTCCACTTCAGATTTCTATACCCGTTTGTTGACACGCCCCTCCACTTCAGATTTCTATATCCACTTCAATTGATTAGTGTACCCTTTAGTGGACACACCTATCCACTTGTCCAAATTAGAACTCCCACCCCGCGGAAATACTAGGACCTTAATTTTGGCACTAATCACCTCCCATATTTTTCTTCTCTCTTTATTGGAAATATACTTCTATGCCAAGGACCAATCGTGAGACGATAGTAATGAGTTTAGATTATTTGGAGCAGTCTGGTTGTGCTCTAGCTAGTTTATACAATCTTCAATGCTCCAGCCCAGTGGGTATTAATAATATAATTGAACCAGAATTAGTAGCTACCTGGGAGTGGAAGCGTATTTGGATTCTCTAATTTCTCTCGAGCATTATTCAAAGATACTTCGATATAGATGAGTGGAATAAGAGAAGTGGGCCACTCTAAGCTGGTGACTTGGAACTATACCTCCAAATACTGTTTGAAAGATACGGTGTACCTAAAAATACTACAATACAAATCTATTGAAGAAATTTCACAACTAAGCTGGTTTCAATTTTTCAGCGTTAAAGTTTGTACAATTTGTGTGCCAGTCAATATTTCTAATTCTGCTATAAAGGAAATGATTTTTGGTACACAGACCCCATTTCCAGCGGTGTCCAACAAACTAGAGGGATTAGTCCATCCAGACATTTTTGCCTTTGCCTTCAAGGAACTAAATGTGGATCTGGATATAAGGACTACAGAATTTAGAGCTCCAGTCTCTACAGTTGTTGTGAGTTAGAAAATCATGGACTACAACCAGTCATTTGTAAAAAATATTTTGAATGGAATGAGGTACACTGCGATCATGTTGAGAAATGAAAGACTCCACAAAGCCTTTGTAACATCAAATAAAACAGAAAACATATGCCTCAAAACGTATCATCTGACAACGATAAAGCTAAAGCTTATGGGCAGACATCAATAACAATATTGTTTTCTGATTCAGGCAGACATGGTAGTGGAGCTTTACATAACACTCATGTAAGGACTCCTATCTTTACCAAGCGAGTTGTTGAATTAATCAAGCCACTTTATTCACCAGTTAAACTGGATAGCATATTAGAGAAGATAACTAAATCCAAAGATTCACTTCTAATAGCTCTTCTCCAAAGCACTATAGCAGCCAATGCCAAAGGTCTTCTCCTGGTGGGTGGAGGCTCCTTTCAAATGATGACTCTAAACAGGTATATGGAGATCAGTGGAGGAACTGACAATTACTATTTTAGAAATCGCACATGTCACTTTATCCCAAATTTTAACAATCCTGGATCTTAATTATAACTATCCTACTAGAAAAAAAAGATTACTTTTTGACTCAGTATTCTTTATTAGTATCATACAGGAAACAATTTTAAGGTGATCATATGCTAGGTTAGTTTCAGATCTTTAAAGTTTGAAATGGTATGTAAATACACTGTGCAATTGTCAATAATCAGCTAAAATTCCATTGAATTGAAAGTTCAGATAGTTATAAGGAATTTGAACTCCACTTTTATGAAAGCACCTTTCATAAATGTGCTATAGTAGCAATTCCCAATAGCTAGATATATGTACATTTAATTCTATGGAGTTCTAGCTGATGTTGGCAATATCATATTTAAATTCAGTTGGTTTTGCACTTTCATAAAGAGTGCTACACAGTCACAATTCACAATAGCTATATATCTATAGTTTAATTCAAACTAGTTGAGCACATATTTTTACACAAATTGAGTTGACTGTCATTTATAAAAATGTATTATAGTGCCTTTCAATACTAAGCAGATAAGAGAGTTTTTTACAGCAAACAATATTTTGAAATAATGAAAGTATTTCAATGTGTGAACAGTCAAACGAAATGTTGGTTCATGTTATTATTGGCAAACTTTCATTTCCAAACTCTTTTACTGTATAAACTATAACAGTGTACATAAAACAACAAAATATCATCCACAGCACTCAAAAACATAGCCAGCCACCATTTAAAATAACACTCATTTGAGAAGTTACAGATTGCATATACTTATGAAAATCACCTTGTAGTTTGGTGTTACTGGAAAGGTATTATTAAAAATGGCATGTTTTTAAACACCTTGTTTTTTTGCAGCACTGGCCAAGGCTAGTCCCACCCTTGGAAATTTTGTTTCTAGACAAGGTTTCGAATAAATTATTTTTCATATTGTATGTTTCACCTTTGAACTCGGATCAGTTTATTTGTGAATGCTGAAATAAGAGGTGGGGCTATACCTAAGCAGCAATTATTATTGTAAGTAGAGGTTAAATTGCTGCAGAAATTCCACATATGATCTTGTTGTGAGTACAGTGTAAAGATGTCTATCATTTTTGACTTGTTCTTTCTAAGGCAGTAAAGTGGTGATCAAAATTACGCAATGGATAGGTTTAATCTAGATCCTATGGATGAGGTCAACGATATACAGAAAACATCAACGGCTGGATTATGCGATATGTATGCCTCATTTTCTAATACAGAAATTATATTGAAGTATCAAAGCTCTGAGTTACAATAACAATTATATTTATTGAGAGGGAGGACAATTTTTACTCCCCCCCTCCCTCCCATCATTGTTCCTACACCTATAATATTCTGCTGACCCAACTATATATAGTACAGTTTTAAGTACCTAGCATGGTACAGCAGACAACTTCCTTTTTTTTTTTGGAGTGTTCATGGCAATATTACAAATTCAAGAGTGTCTCCAGCTTATAGCTGAACAGCCTAAGAACTAATTAAGATAATTATTATTCCCATAGCAAATATGAAAAGTCCTGCAGCCCTGTTTTAACATTTTAGCTTATTCATGTGGAAATGCCTGCCAACTAGCTAAGTAGGAAGAGTTACCTAGCATGCTTATCAAGAGAATAGTATTAATAGCTAAGTATAATATACTATGTTATTAATGTGTTGTAATTGCACATTTAATATCTAATGTTTTTAATGTCTGAAATTTGAATGCAATGGTGGACATGATTATTTAATCAAAAATCATCATGAAGCAATGGACTGTCTTGAATTATAAGCACAAATAGTCCAAATAATGACCAACTCCTGCTTCACTATTTGAATGGCATTCATCAATATTTGAAGTTGTGGATATTTCCTTTTTTACCCTCACTAATTAATTTGTCAAAAGTGTAGCATATTTTTGTAATTATTCCAAGTCTCCAGTAGACATAAATAAAAGAATAGGCTATCTTCCCTACTATAGTAGGGTAGATAATTAGAATGCTGACTGACTTATAGAAGTATTTGATTGAATATGAATTCTTGGTTATATTTTAGAAATTTTGAAAAGTATAAATTATTTATGATTGCATTGCCTCTCATTTATAATGTAGAAATTTTAATATGCCGTGTATGTCAAGTCCTAAGATAAATGTAACTGGTCATTAGAAAGTTACAAAATGTGATCCTATAATAGAAACAGTTTATATTTAGTTGGATCTGGTCAATATAGCTGTGATCTTAAGTTTTATTGTTTTTGTTAATTTTACGGTTATACTATTTGGCTTATATATAATTAAGTCAGGAGCTACTTTATCTATAATTGATTCTCTGGAGTTAGTATTCAATTTACAAATGTTTTTTATCTCACTGTAATGTGTAGACCATTCAATGTCAGAGCAGTTCATTGTTATATGCCTTATGTAACATGTTATGGTTGCTCATCGTGTGGCTAGATAGCTTTTTCGCTATTCCATCTCATTATCACATTATTATTCTGTACCATCCTTATAGTGATATCAGGTTTAACAAGCGATGTATTAATTTGCTACTCAGAGACATCTATTTAATGTGATTTTTAACTCAGTGTTTATAATTATTAGGTTACACATAACATCCATCACTAACTGGAGCTCTTCACTTACTGCTTATTTGTAATCAATCATGAAGATAAGCTCTGTTATAACAGAATTTAAGCTACACTTTGCAACAGATAAATAAATTATTTGGTTAACAACTTGTACAATGGGATGTCATTCTTGTAGCACTTCTTGCATCTGCTCATTGAACTGCTGACATGTTGAAGTGATTGGCTTTGCAATAGAGTAGCTCATTTAATTATAATAGAGTCATTACTCTTTTGCTCAGGCGTTTTTTAGATAATACTTAATCACCAATATCTAGTAATTTAATCCAGGGACAACTTAATTTACACAATAACACTGACTGAGATACTACAACTTTTGAGCAATCAATTTTTCAACGGAAGTTTGAACAAATAGAGCTTAAATAGTTTATTTTGCATCAATTAACATTCTCAGTATATTTGAAAACACAATATTTCATTCATTTTCTATAAAAATGATAGGTTTTTGCAAATTGGATGTATTCTTGTTTGACTTGATTTTATAAATTTTTGGTTTATTTATTTAAACAATCTGGCTGTCTAGAAAGCTTTATAATGTATATAATTTCTAGATGAGGTATTTGGTAATTTCAATTGGCAACTTTAATCCTTCAAGTTAAATAAAATTTTAAAATAACAGACACAACCAATGCCATAAAATATGTTGTAAGAATAGGGATGTGGTTTGAACATATTAATATGCGGGAACTGTTGAATTGTATTTGTTTACGTAGCCTCACAGTAGTATGTAACTGTCTTTGCTTATCGTCAAATTCTAGAAAGGAAACGGCAAAACTCAATTCACATTACGTCATACTAGACTTGCGTTACGCTATCGCTTCCTCTCCTTACAGCAAGCCCTTAGTCTTGCTTTGAGTTTGCCTTGAGTTGCTGCGTTCTAGTTTGGTTGCTGCGTTCTGGTTGGGCTACTGCGTTCTTGTTGGGCTACTGCGTTCTAGTTGGGCTACTGCGTTTTGTGAGTTGTACCTGTCCAAGGTATATGTGATAGCAATGTATGTAACTACTCTTATATTTTACACGTCAAACTATAACAATCTGCAGAAAGGTCAGGAAGTTTTATTTGCGTTGACGTTATTTTTTGTATATTTCCATTAAAAATGAGTGTTACCCTGGGTGTAGTAGTTACATTCACAGAAAGAATATACTGTTGTTTATGTACCAATTTTTCCACATTTTAAAGTATATATTATGGGTCATCAGAGTAAGTGGCCATTGTGAATTGTAAAAAAAAAGAAGATATACTGACATGCAGTTCCAGTCAAGGGAAAAGATAGCAAGACAACTGTTTCCTGGAGTTTGCAGCAGATATTGTGGTCTAGTTCAGCCACTTCTAAACTACATATCCCACTGTATTCCGTGGAATTATCTAGGAAGGGGAGAGGCTAAGCACTATATATGTAATGTGTGTATAGAAGCCTTGGAAGCAGTTAAGGGCCCTTTTATGGATGTTTTTGAGCAGTTGTGGACAGCCTCCCTTCAGGCACAGGTTGGCTTTATTTAATAGTTTTGATAACCCTTCTCACTGGCCAGACCCCAACCCACATCCTGTAATGGATCTGGTGAAATTCAATTACCCAGCTTGCTGTGCACAATCAGCAAAAATCAAGTATGATATTAATGCCAAATTAGGTATGATATACAGCTTGTCACCATTTGCAAACTAAATTCCGTATAGGTACCGGTATGTATTTGTATAAAGTACATAAAACAGTAGGTATGATTTACCCAACTTGCTAGGCATGATGTATACACTATAATTATGGACAAATTATATACAGTAAATTTGTTTGAATTGTTTTATCATTAGTGTATGCAATTTTAGGAAGTCAAATTAACTACATGAAAGAATATATTGATTTTGTATTATACCTTGGCTTTTGCAAGGAATACACATATACTATGACATAGCAATCTGAGTAAACAATAATCTTGTGATACCACACAACATTATTGTAGTAACCGATTGATATAATGTAGTTTTCAGTCACACTAAAAGGTTCCACGTGGCTATATCAAATGAATTTAGTTCTGTAGTGATAATAATGCAAAGATAACCAGCTATGTTTGTGCATGCTATACCTTAATTCCATTAATAGTGAGAAGTGCATCACAATCACTTATGGATTCTGGGCTGGCTTTACCTTTAGTTTAGAGATGGAATTAATGCAGGGGGTGAGATTTCATGTTTTGCTGTTCTACTGGTACTTACTGTCTATATTCACAAGTTCAGGGAGGAAAAACTGAAATTGAATTTTTCAATTTGTTACTTCAGCATGATTATGAAGAAATGAGAGAAATTTTTTAAGGAACAAGAGTAATAGACTAAATCATACTTTAAGATTTACATCATAATCATTTTCAATCCAAATTTTACTATGACTTAATAAACTATTTTACATAGTTCAGTTAATAGAATAAATTGTTGCATGGTACATGATGCCCTCCCACTTTGAAACAACTACCATCTGGTATCCCAGATATCAAAGTGAAATTCTTGTAATTTGAGAGTCATTCTTTGGAAACAATGATCTAACCATGTTTTCGTCGGACTTATAATCAAACTCAAACCCTCTTATTGTTTACTAGAAAATGTAGCTAGCTATCTTTGCTTTATTATCACTCCAGTATACTCATTATATTTATAGCTATTTGCCACCTACAATTTGAATGAATACTACATAATTATATCAAATCAGTTACCGCAAATATTATTGCATGGTTTCGTAACATTACTGTTTACTGTGGTTGCTATGTCATGATACATGTGTAATCCTTGCAAAAGCCATAGTATTGATCACAACCTGTAAAATAAACAGGCAAATGATTGCTTTCTTTCATTCTTGCAGTGATGTCTTTTAGTATTGACTCCTTTCATATACTTAATTTGATAACCTAGAACTGTATTGAAGCAATTCTTCTCTCCCAAAGTGTAGTTTTAATTCAATTCAATTAACCTCTCAGTATAAACTAGCATATAACAACTATAAATACAATATAAAATACTATCAAATAAAAATACTTTTAGTAATGGGATAACTAACTACAATCTAGAATTTGACAGAGATAGACATGATTCTTATAGAATTTGACAATAGGATATTATAGACAGCACAGTGTATTGATCCAGAGTCATCCTATGGTGCTCATATAGTTAGTTATAAAGTGATGTGACCACATGACTATGAAAACATAAGTTAGCAATTATCTTAAAAAACAAACATGTATTTTGCAAGTAAAACTGTTTTGAAAATTGTTTTTTCTGACTCAATATCAGTAGGTTGTTCCTTTCTAGACAGCTTAGCAGTTACAGAATCTTGATACTTGGTATCTGAGTTAAATGGCCTGCCATTCTGATCAAAATCTATTATTTGTTCATTCTGACAACAAATTGTACACTGTGTTTTTGAGTACAAAAAATCTACAGAATGTAGCTATTATGGTTGATATCAATATAACACTTAAACGCTCACTCACCATATATACAAAATTATACTAGTAGAATTCAAATATTGATACTCATTGGTAATTTCATTGAATAAACTTTATGTAAATTTGCAGAATCTCACATACTACAGCCAATATGAATTTCTTTCATTTCTGGATGTTGTTTACTGTATTATTAATGTTACAAACATCATCAATTATGGCTAATGAAGAAGTTATTTATGAGATTTTACATAAAGCATTACTCACGAAGAGTAATTTATACACGTTACAACAAATTAATCTATTTCATAGTTCATCTAATTTTGAGATAAAACTACATATTAATGTCCAAAATATATCAGAATGTATTGATAGATTTGATCGTGCTTTTGAGTGCAATTCATTCAATCGAACATGCGGATTTTGTTGTGATACTATTAGTGTATCTACCACTAACGATGATCAAAATCAATTAGTTACTTATTTGAGACAAAACGTATGGATTTTTCAAAACGTGGATGTTTCTTTCTTTAATCTCATCCATGCATTTTTCTACAGTTTAATCTTTAATGATAATAATATTTTAACACAAGTAAACATTGACATACAAATAGAATATCTTCCCTACAATCCTTTTCTTGAAGAACTCATTAATGCCGAAGTGGTACTATTTAGTTGGGTAAGTAATTAAAACAGTTATGTGTATGAATTATCAATATAATATTCTTTTTTAGGTCAAATATTATGCAAGAACAGCAGACATGCCTATGTCAAGTCCTAAACTAGACAGTGACTTGTTGTTGGCAAGATACAGATGTAATTCATACAATGATCCATACAGTGATCTAGAATATTACTCTTTCGATAATTCAATGACAACTTGCGTCATTACGTTTGTTGTGTTTGTCAATTTTACAGTTATGTTATGTGGCTTATATGTGATTAAGTTAGCAGCTACACTCTCTACTAATCCACTGGATTATGTGCTCAGTACACAAATAAAAGGCATTTTGTTTTGGTCAGTATTTTCAGTTTTTCTATTCATTAATCTTACTTGCTTCGTGGTTGAATTATATCTTTCTTCAATATTTATATTTACATTACCTTTCATCTATTTTTTTATGAATGTACCTATGATATGTTTATTTACACTTATAGAAATTTGTGTAATCACTGTTATAGGCAAGAACATTAAAGTAAGTGATCATATTTGTTGTATTTATAGACCATTCATTGTCAGAGCAGTTCATTGTTATGCCTTATGTAACATGTTATGGTTCGCTCATCGTGTGGCTAATTGTTTTATTGTATCAATATATTTTATATCTGTTTATCCCCCTCAAACTATTGCTGTTATTACTCTGTTACTCAGTACCATCATAATAGTAATAGCTGGTTTAACAAGTGTTATACTAATTTGCTATTCAAACACAACGAATAAATGCTCAAAAATATGTAACACTATTACTATTCTTATCATTGTTCTCTGTATCATAATAACTTTAGTACTATTTACTATCATATTTGTGGATCTCACTCTACATGGTTTATCTGCCTCACGGATCGGTAGTATATTACTCTCAATGGCCATTCCTTCCTTAATATTTGCATTAGGGTTAATGATTAAGAGACATCTCAAAAGAAAGGATGGAGCAAATTGGAATATTAATTCAAGTGGAAGCAGTGAATACCAACCTCTAGGGGGAGAAAGTACTACTTGAAGAAATGTTATCAAATGTATTGATATTATATGACTACTGAACCTGGACACATTTTTTTCAATTTTATAGAGCAATAGCTTCGTGTAGATGAACAATAGTTTAAGGTACTATTTTTATAATGTGCAATAGAAACAATTTTAAAATTTAAATACCTAAAACTTGTATAAAGCTATAATATGAATGCATCAGTTTTAAATGATTAAAAACTAGCAACATTAAAACTGATGCAGTTATTTTCGATTAAAATAATATCAAATTTTCTTAGTGATCATTTTAACTCTTCACTTCAGACAAAGTCTAAAATTATTATTTTGTTATTATTGCCTTAAACTTAATTAACAATTTGATTGATAAGTAAGAAATTTCAACAAGGTTTATATTTTTAACTTGTAAATTAATAAATTATGCAAGTTTTTATTGTTTTTATTGCAAGTTTTTATTGTTTGATATTGTTTTGATATATGTAATTAAAAGAGTACATTAAAAAGATGTTTGAGCAAAGCGAGTGTATTTTTTAATATGGTTTGATGTCACTACCTTTTTCAAGTAAATTGAAAAATTGCTTTATTAACTTCTGGAAAACTTCAAAAATGCTGATTATCTACCAGTCACTGGTATTAGGCTTCCTTGCCTATTCCAATTAATTTCAATTAATTGTGGCTTCATCACATTGACTGGTATTACTCCATTTGTAGTACTTTTTACTGCCATTTTGTGGCAAGCACTCCACATGGCTTATCTGTTTCACAGATCTGTAGTGCATTACTCTCAACATCCATACTTTTTTTTTATTTGTGTTGGGGTGAATGATAAGGTGAATTTCAAATGAAAACACATTTCATTAAATTGCCTTGAGTAGCACCGTGAAATAGAATTAATTTCTCATGAAACAATAAGTTGCACTGGCAATCTCACCCTTCTCATGAAACAATAAGTTGCACTGGCAATCTCACCCTTGTACTCAGGGCCGAGGAAGCTTTAAATTTAATGGTCAAGTCAGGAAAAGGTATGGTCAATGGGTGTTGCCAGTATACAGATTTGATTAAATGTGCCACTTCTAAGTAGACAGAGCTTTAATTATTGAATCAAAATGCAAGTGATCACAATGACAAATAATCATCATTGCAATGGAAGTGTTTAAAACAAATTGTCATTTTTTTCTCGATGAATGTATAAAGTCATCTCAATAAAGTGATCAGGCTGCCTGACCATCTATTCCAGCTCTGCTATTGGTCATGAATGACAACTTTTATTATCTCAGAAAATACAATGATTTTTTAAACAAATTAAGCAACCTTTGCAGTTTCACTTTAAGCTTCATTAGAGACAACAATGAACATAGCTGAGCCATCTCTTTTCAGAATAGTACTCCCAAATTACTGGTGGTTACAATAGATCACTAAGATAACTTCGACTTGAGGTCGCTTTATAATTCAATGCTAGCTATTCTCCCCAAAACCAAAACCTGTAGTCCGTTTACAACATTCTTAACCCTTTCCGAGATCTATTAAGAAGCAAAATCCTCTCACCGCCTAAATAAGTTACTTCAGCGCATTTTGTAAGTGGTGAGGTGCATTAGTTATGCTACTAAAAAGTATTCTGTTGTGTGTAGCCCTTGATTGTACAAATAAAACCAAATTACTTGTCTTGCTTACCTTATTTCTTCCCTCTTTATCGCAAAAATATACTTCAATTTGCTTTTATGTTTAATACCTAAGTGAAACCCATTTTGCTTTCAATATTAGCCAGCAATTTTGCTTTCTGTAACACAATTTTTTTAATTATGAGCATGCAAAACTAAATTGTACATAATAATGAACACCTTTAAAATGTCTTCTGAATATGACTCATTCTGCCAAGCTGTAAATTAATGTAAACTTAACAAATCTCTCATTGCACTCTAGTAGCTAGCTAGCTAATTTGTTTTAAAAACCATTGGCCCTACAAAAATTACAACAAGGGTAGCTGATATTGTGCATAATAGGCAGCTACCCACTTCCTCAAATTATGCGAGCAAATTTGGTCAAGGCCTACTCTCAATGCTCATACTGAGTCTACATTTGATTAGAAAAAAAAATGATTGTTCAATGAATTCAAGCATCTAAATGAAACAGGAAATTTAAAAGTGATAGGTTATGGAACAAAATGCTAAATTAAACTAAGACAACACAAATCCTCCATGTAAAAGAAAAGGTTGATTCAACTTTTCTTCAAACTGAGTAGAAATGTTGTACATCGTTGGTAAAGTCAACTTACTGTAAGTTTACTAGTTGAAATGAAAAAAAAAAGCTATAGCAGTTTCTTCCTTGGCTGTATTCCATACATGCCCGGTTATTATGGGAGGTGATTAGTGCCAAAATTAAGGTCGTAGTATTTCCGCAGGGTGGGAGTTCTAATTTGGACATGGGAGGTGATTAGTGCCAAAATTCAGGTCGTAGTATTTCCGCGGGGTGGGAGTTCTAATTTGGACAAGTGGATAGGTGTGTCCACTAAAGGGTACACTAATCAATTGAAGTGGATATAGAAATCTGAAGTGGAGGGGCGTGTCAACAAACGGGTATAGAAATCTGAAGTGGAGGGGCGTGGCAACAAACGGGCATAGAAATTTGAAGTGGAGGGGCGTGGCAACAAACGGGTATAGAAATCTGAAGTGGAGGGGCGTGGCAACAAACTGGTGAGGTGGGGCAAGTTAATGATTCAGCTTAGGGTAGATTGTATTTCACAGCTGTTCGCTTGGTCTTTGTCTAGTTGTATTCAAGGTTGTTATGGAGGCCACAATTATCACTACTTTACCAGGATTGCTAGTGACCTATCAATATATTCAGATGGCAGAGGCATGACTAGAGATTCTGTGGATGCATTTATTGTTTCTTTGGAATTTTGTTATAGAGAAATAGTGATTGGATTTTAAGCTGTTTGTTTTCTTGCAAGTGTCAAAAAATACTGCACTGCCTACAAAAATTCCATGTCGTTGGATTTTTCATTATTATAAGTTATAATTTTTAACGTACAAATTCGGTAAAGGGGAATCAATAAATGGGTTGTTTCTTAAGCGCTATTTTTGAAGAATTTTCAATAAAAAAATAAACGCCCAAGAAATAGAGCAAAGCGTGAGGTAAATTTCTTAATAAAGTGTTTATGTGTGTGCAAAGTTTGAACTTCATGAAAGAGAAATCACACATCCAAGGGTACACGTTTTCGGGATGACATCAGGACCGATGACTTTTAATGGGTGTGGCTAAATCATTTTTTTAGTGTAGATCATCTTAAAGATATCTACTACGCATCATTTTGAGACTAAAAACAAGAAAGCACATGTAGCTACATGTTTAGCAAAGTAGGGGAAAAAATAAAATACTAGCCGCACAAGATTGTAGCTATACTTAATTAATATACATTATTAATTTCAAGATAATGCACTGTTGGGCTGTTTGTTATTATTTATTTTTCTGGAAAACCCCTGTAAAAAAATTGATCTACATTTTGCTACTGGCTAAATTGATTGCTCAAATTTTGCCAAAGGGGTAGTAGCTATTTTATTTTTTCCCCTCCACAACAGTGAAGTTGTTCCTATGGAGGATAAGTAATTATACACGTTCAATGACTGTGTACTATAAATAAAATTGTTGCTCTTACAGATGGAAGATAGTGGTCCATGGCAGTATTGATGGTTATTCCAGGAGAATTATCTATCTTAAAGCATGCAACAATAATCGTTCAACTACAGTGGTAGACTTATTTACTGATGCAGTAGACCTACTTGGTCTTCCTAGTAGTGTAAGGGCTGACCATGGTGGAGAGAATGTTCTGGTTGCTGAATATATGCTGCAACATCCAATGAGAGGGCCAGGACGAGGCAGTTTCATTAGTGGCAAGTCTGTGCATAATCAAAGAATAGAACGCTTGTGGCGTGATGTTTTTCAAAGTTGCCTTGTCATCTTTTATAGGCTGTTTTATGCAACGGAAGATGACAATCTTGTCAATGTGGATGATGATACACACTTATTCTGCCTTCATTATGTGTTTATTCCAAGAAATAATGCAGCCATCAAGGAATTCATGGAGTCATGGAATCATCATCCTTTGTCCAGTGAACACAACATGTCACCAGTCCAACTGTGGATCGCTGGGTTATCTACCTGTGATAATCTTGAGGTATGTTTGCTCTAGATGAAATATTTTTAAGTTAATACTTCTAAACACAAACATAAAATATTTGGAATGCTGAAATAATGAAGCTGCAAAGCTATAGCTACTGTAATGTTATTACTTTTAAACAGAACTCTGTATTGACTTCAAGAAAATTCAAATACATTAGTTTCTGTCTTTTAAAAATGATGAAACATGCAATGCCTTCTCTGCCGATGTGAAAGCCAGAGTAAAATAGTACACTTCAGCATAGGAGGCTAATTTTGATTAGTCATACCATAGCTATATGACTATCCGTCCCATGGCCTGACACCTGACCCATTCCTACCCCTGATAGGTCATCCATTGTGCATGTAGCAGTTTAAGTATTGCATCATATTTCATAGCTGTGATTATTTAAAGTAAAACATTAGCTACATTGTTGGCATTGTACATCGCTGTATTCGCTCTTACATGCAGGATCAAGGTGATTTTAATGTTCATGGCATAGACTGGAATGGGCCTATTTCTGAAGAGAATGACAATGCTGTAGATGTCCCTGAAATTGAAATTCCTTTGCTTGAAGAAGAATTGGATGAACTTCAATCAATATTTTATCCTAACACACCTAGTGATAACTTCGGAATAGATTATATTGATGAATAAGTACTGTACTAGCTAAAGCAACAAAAAAGAAATGAAATAGTTATGCTCAGCTCAGTCCAAACCCTCCATGCATGGTAAAGGCAACATCTAAATGACGCTTAAACGTATCAAAATCTTGATGTATTGTTGGAAGAGTAAGCTCAACAGCACAAGTGGAGGAAGTGGGATATGGGTTCTTGTGGTTAAATGAAAGAACAACACTTGAGTAACCAAATGGTGGCACTCTTTCTGCACCAGTAAAAAATGAAACAATCATATCCAAAGACACTTTGGTTTCTGAAGTAGCCCCTGCAAAATGAATTATTGGTTACCACAGCTTATCCTGAAACCAAAGGAGAAATATACCTTGGCAAAAGTTATCTTCTTCCCAATCACTCTCTACTTCAAGTGTACGTGCACACACTATAATAGAAATATTACAATTCTTAAATGCATTACAACACAGACTGGTTGAGCTAACCTCCTTCAACATCTTCCATGTAGTCATAAAAGAACATGTAAACTGCCTCTTCCTTCATTCTCTCATTGAATCCCTTTTCGAGTACTTTATCTCAGTAAACAATTTCCGAACATAATCTAAAATTATTATAGCGCAGTAATGCTCATAACAATAGCTATTACGTGCATTGTGTACCAGATGTTAGCTGCATCTTGCTTGCTGAACAATAAAATGATTGGAGGAGAGAAGAATGTTCTTTTATAGCTCGTACAACACCCAAACTTGATAAACCATCCTTAAAACTGATCAAGTTCAGCCAGTGTGTTTAAAACAACCATTTGCAAGCATACAGACTGCACAATAGTGACTTCATCTTCTAGTCCGATTGTTCGTACAGACACTCCAAGTATATTTGCAATTTTTGGTACAGTGAAGTTACTTTCAACCAGAAATATTAGCTGTTCTTGAGATATAAATAAAGTTGGTTGTCCAGGTCCCTCACTAGGTATGGTGTAAGCTGTACTGATGGTACTTACTTCATCAAGTAATGACCTTATGGAAACCAAAGCATCTCTTGTATATTCAAGGCATCTTCTTTGCACAGCACTCAACACATTCAATTAATCCAGAATCACTATTTCTCTATAACAAAATTCTAAAGAAACAATAAATGCATCCACAGAATCTCTAGTCATGCCTCTGCCATCTGAATATATTGATCAGTTGTGTACAATTCCGATAACCTCTGCCACCTCTGAACGAACATTTTCAACTATGAAGAGAATAAATACTTACTTACGTTCAAGTATGACAGAAAAACGTTTAAATAACTGTTTACTTTTAAATGCTCACAAAGAGCTTACAGAAAACTTGGATTTAATTTTGATAGCTGAAGAATTTGTTGAAAAACTTGATGAAAGAAAAAGATACTTTGGCAATTTTTAATTTTTGTTTAACTTACCACAATAGTGAAATAATTGTGCATTACATTATATTAACCTTAATGTAGTGATTGCTTTGGCACGATATCAGCCCCCCCACTTTAGGTGAGCTAGCTAAGCCTCTGTTGATAGGTCACTAGCAATCCTGGTAAAGTAGTGATAATTGTGGCCTCCATAACAACCTTGAATACAACTAGACAAGACCAAGCGAACAGCTGTGAAATACAATCTACCCTAAGCTGAATCATTAACTTGCCCCACCTCACCAGTTTGTTGCCACGCCCCTCCACTTCAGATTTCTATACCCGTTTGTTGCCAAGCCCCTCCACTTCAGATTTCTATGCCCGTTTGTTGCCACGCCCCTCCACTTCAGATTTCTACACCCGTTTGTTGACACGCCCCTCCACTTCAGATTTCGATATCCACTTCAATTGATTAGTGTACCCTTTAGTAGACGCACCTATCCACTTGTCCAAATTAGAACTCCCACCCTGCGGAAATACTACGACCTTAATTTTGGCACTAATCACCTCCCATAGAAAAAAGGTAAGCATGGCAGAATACTTTTTAGAAGCATATCTAATGCACCTCACCACTTACAAAATGTGCTGAAGTAACAAATTTTATTAAGGCGTGTGAGAGGATTCTGCTTCTTATAAATAGATCTCGGAAGGGGTTAAGAATGTAATAAATGTGGCCACTGGTTTTGATTTTGGGGAGAATAGCTAGCATTGAATTATAAAGCGACCTCAAGTCTAAGTTATCGTAGTGATTTATTGCAACATCAGTATTTAGGAGTACTATGCTTTTGTCGTTTAACCTCTTAAAAGATATGGCTCAGCTATGTCCATTGTAGTCTCTAATGAAGCTTAAAGTGAAAGTACAAGGGATAATCATTGTATCTTTTGAGAAGAATAAAAGTTATCAATGGTCATTCATGACCAATAGTAGAGCTGGAATACATGGTTAGGCAGTTTGCCCACTTTATTGAGATGACTTTATACATTCATAGAGAAAAAAATGACATTATTTTTTAAACATGTTGCATGTTTTAAACACTTCCATTGCAATGATGATTATTTGTCATTGTGATCACTTGCATTTTGATTCACTAATAATGATTAAAGCTCTGTCTACTTAGATGTGTCACATTTAATCAAATCTGTATACTGGCAACACCCATACCCACACCTTTTCCTGATCTGACCATTAAATTAAAGCTTCCTCGGCCCTGAGTAGAAGGGTGAGATTGCCAGTGCAACATATTGTTTCATGAGAAATTATATTTCCCAGTGCTTCTCAAGGCAATCTAATTAAATTTCTGTGGTATCACAATCTAGGTGGTAACCTGATTGCTATATACCTAGTCTTGCATAAGCAAACCCTTTACCAATCGCTACACAACAAAAATGGTCTGGTAGACTGACATTGAGCTGTTTGTTCTTGCTGAGTCATCAGTGGTTAACTGTTGTTCAATTGTGTACTCGTTAAATATTTTAAGGCGTGTGAATTGTTCAGATTAGTAGGTACAACTGGTTCTGTATCATGGAGAAATGTTGCTTATGCAACAGTATGCTAGCAGATGCTGCTGGTAACTGTATCTTGCATTGCTGCTAAGCGAAACTTCTGATAGCTTGACACAGCTGTTGGAGAGTTAGTTCCACATAAATATACATTGTGTAAAAGTTTGAGCAGTCTTACATCACAGGATATGTGGTCTTCCCAACTAGCGAGGGGCACTGAACAAATTGCTCAATGTCAGAGTCTACCAGACCCTTTCCCCCAACTGTATGTATAGTAAAGGGTCTGGCTACAGTAGACTATACCAGAGAGCTATTATCTGTGTAAATCAGATGACAGGATATTCATTACAGAAACCCTTGATATGTGGGAACTTACATGTCACTTCATAAAACTACAATCTGAGTAACACAGAGGCTGCTGTTAAAAGGGTAAAGAAGCAAAACTGTAGCTGCTCAAAAGTGGGAGTATGTGGCTTTAAGGGGTGGGGTTCAACCTAGCAGCTGTTTGGATCAGATATTTTTGGGTTGGTGAGTTCCATGATTACTAAGGTTCTACTCTAGTGGTTGGAATATCTAACAAAGCATCAAGCTATGCTTCATAATGTGTTTAAATCAACTACACCATAGTGGATAGTGAAGAAATAGCTATGTGTTGTTTAATAATAGCAGCTACTCCTATCTCACTTACAGAAGTATAATTATCCCATGTAAAAGTGGCTCATTCATACTCGTATAGTTACATGAATGTCCACTTCAAATATATACGATCATGTCTCAGATATAAAAATAACAAATCTCCTATGATATGCTGCAAGGTATTTTTCATAACAGCATGCTTGTTGTGGACACATCAATCAGGTCACAGTTTTAAATATTTATAATTATTGGTGATAGTCTCTATGTAGGACATTGCTCTAGTTCCAAAAAAGAGCAAGCAATCTCACTCTCCATTACCTTCCCATTATTTTTCCTCAACAGATTCAAAATGTAAACATAACCATTCAATTTCCCCATCAAATTATCGAAGGCCTTGGTTGCACAATGAGGCAAAACTAATTTAACAGATTTGGGACTAACTTATGAAATGATGTGCTAGCTATTTAGTAAAAGTAATTGTCTGTTCCTCCATTGATCTCCATATATAAGTTTAGTGTCATTAGCTATTTGAAAGGAGCATCCACCCACTGTGGGGCCACCCCCCACAAGTAAGAAGAAGCTAATTAAATAACATTATCGTTTTATTTATGTATTTTGTTGCATGGAAGCACTGACTTAATCTATGCCACTAATTAGTGGTTCACGCCTAGCCAGTAGCATATACTCACCATATGCACACATAACTGAAAGAACATTCTACATACACATGGTTGCCTACTGGGCATAGGCATCAACATTCATTCTTTTATGTATCACTAAATGGGTGGTTGGCTATAAATTCACATATAGTCCAACCTCCTTCTCAGTTAGACTTTGCTGCACCCTTCCCTACACCCTTGTGTACCTTTGGCTAATATATTTAACTACTCCAATATAACTTCATGAACGGCTTGGGCTTAGTTAAGGGTAGTAGATAAGCTTCAGGGATAATATCGACAGGAAGACACCTCAGCAACTCCATAGACTAATTCTGGTGGCAGCGTACCTGCTGGGATTGGGCCGTGAGATCCACAAAGATGACAGTAAACAATACTAAAGTTGTTATGATACAAATAAGAATGATAAGAACAGTAATAGTGTTACATATCTTCAAACATTTATTAGTAGTGTTTGAATAGAAAATTAATATAACACTTGTTAAACCTGCTATTACTATTATGATGGCACTGAGTAACAGAGTAATAGCAGCAATAGTTTGAGACGGATAAACAGATATATAATATATTGATACAATTAAACAATTGGCCACACGATGAGCAAACCATAACATGTTACATAAGGCATAACAATGAACTGCTCTGACAATGAATGGTCTAGAAGTACAACAAATACGATGACTGACTTCAATGTTCTTGCCTACGACAGTGATTACACAAATTTCTATAAATGTAAAGAGACCTATCATAGGTACATTCATCTTAAAATAGAGAGTAGAATCACTTACTAAAGCTGAACAAAGCATTGCTTCATACATGAAGCATGCAAGATTAATCACTAGAAAAACTAAAAATGCTGACCAAAACAGAATGCCTTTTATTTTTGCATTGAGCACATAATCCAATGGATTAGTAGACAATGTAGCTGCTAACTGAATCACATATAAGCCACATAACATAACTGTTATATTGACAAACACAACAAAAGTAATGACACAACCTGCTATCAAATCGTCAAAAGAATAGTAATTTTCTTCTGGTTCAGTATCATCATAACATTTGTGTCTTGCTAACAACCAGTCGCTGTCTAGTTTAGGACTTGACATAGGCATGTCTGCTGTTCTTGCATAATATTTGACCTAAAAAAGAACATTTTTATTAAAACTTTACATAACTTTCTCAATTTCTTACCCAACTAAATAGTACTACTTCAGCTCTACTGAGCTCATATTGAGTGGGATTGTAGGGAAGATATTCAATTTGTAAATAAATGTGTATATTTGGTCTATAATCTTTGAAGAGCACACTGTAGTAGAAAAATCCATGGATGAGATGGAAGAAAGTAAAATCCACATATTGAAAAATCCATAAGGAATTTTCCAAATAAGCACTTAAATGTTGCGAATCACTAGTGGAAGATACAATAATAGTATTATCACAACAATGCCTGTAATTTTCACATGTTCGAATCAAAGATTTGCAGTCAAAAGCATTATAGTAATCATCAATACATCCAGATATATTTTGGACATTATACTCTACTATAATGTCAACATTAGGTGAATGTAAGATGAGAATTCTGCAAATTTACATAAAGTTTATTCAATGAAATTACCAATGAATATCAATGTTTGAATTCTACTAGTATAATTTTGTTCAACTGTAATAGCTACATTCTGTAGATTTTTTGTACTCAAGAGCACGGTATGGTTTACGGTCAGTAACTATTTTCGATAAAAAAGTAAACAAATAATTGATATTAATCAGAATAGAAGGGCACTTTAATTTTGATACTAAGTATCAATATTCCCAACTGCTCAGCGAAAATTAAGAGTTTTATTCCACGCATAGTTGCTATTTATAATAATACGCTGGTGTGTCAGTAACGACTACCCGCGACGAATATTTTATGAGCTTTGTACGGTTAGGTAAGCGTCGTCCCTTTATGGTAGGTAAAGTGTCGTCACATTCAGTAGAACGTGCTGCTTCTAAAAAGTGGGTGGCATAGACGATGGAAGGAGGCCTAGGTTTAAAGAAGGAAGGCGAAAGTACCGAAGAGAAGGAAAAGGCGATTAATCGTAACTGTGAAGCTGATAGAAGTAAGGCGTGCAGGTTTAAAATGGAAGGAAAGAGAAGGTTTAAAATGGAAGGAAAGAGAAGGCAAAAAGGCGAGCGATTAATTATAACAAAAAAACGCGCCCGCTTTTAGTTGCACGGTACGGCTCAATTGATCACGCGGACTCGACTGTCTTCATTAAGAATTTTGTAAACAATGAGCGGCTTCTTCTCAGATTGCTGCCTTTCTAGCTTTATGTCCCGATTAGCTTAGGTTACGAGTGTGGAAACAGGATAGATGGAGTGTTCTGTTGTCCAGAGGGTACAGGACCACCTGATAGGATGTTGGTAAGATTATTTGTCTACCTGTTCACTAACAAATGCCATATAGCCAGTATATTTCGGTGATATAGTTATCATTTAGCTAGCAACTTGTAATAAAGCCGCACTTAAGCTGTTTGCCTTTAAATTGTGTGCTTGTCAAAGCCGTGTTCGTGCCAATTCCTTTTCTTCACTACTATAGATGCCGTTTATTGTAAGGATTAGGACCAACTCAGGCGCGCTCCACCTTCAACTCGGATCACAACTATTTTTTGTATATGTGTACTACTTAAATTCTATCATATCATCAATTTTCATATACATTATAAATAAATGAAACTATTGATAATTTTATTTAACAAGAAAGTCTAGTAACTTTAGCTACAAGTTAACAATGCTGTACTGCTGAATCCTGTGAATGTCAGAATATTTCTTGGGACACAGTAGGTAGAATCGACTGATTTTAATCCTCTCTTTAGAAGAACGCCCCACCAGTTTGCGTTTTCCATCTGCTGTACATTATCTGCGCATAAGAAACATAAATATAATTGAAAACAGACGAGATGAGCTGTACAGCACCCGAAAAACTCCATAAACTTTACTAAATTTCTTTCTTTCAATAGTAACAGTATTATTGCCGTCAGCGCTACCGCCCTTTTTCACGTGTAACGTTGAAGTTTGCGCGCTAAATTGAATTGGATACACACGACTAAATTGCTTCCGGTTGAGTACTAAATGCATTCCTGAATTACCGTGCTTGCGGTCGTGCCAACTCAACTTGGACATACTATAGTTTTCAAAAGAAAAGCTAAAGTACGAAATAGAAGACAATAGTTTTCTGAAAGTAGAACAGAAATTCAGAAGCAGGAGAGATAGACAAATTAAAAGGGGGCTCCATGACTTAAGATGAAGAGCTGAAGATAGGAGAGGTGGGGTAGAAAAAAGCTCAGATAGTTCAGAAAAAAGAGTAGGAGAGGGAAACTAATGTAACCTTAACCAATGGTAGAGAATGATAACTGAGCAAGATAACTTGTGCTAGTGGGGGGGGGGGGGGGGGGGGGGGGGGGGGGGGGGGGTAATGGCTAGTCACAATAATTGTCATTCTCAATTTTCAGCTTTTCACTGCATGTTGTTGTGGTTGTTTTGTTTTGTTTTTAAAATAAAAATTTGGATAAAAATTTATTGTATATCATTATCCTTAACATATGAATCATGCCTTGCCAAATCATGCCTATTGTGGTATGTATGTTATACCAATACAAAAAGTATAGGTATTATATCGATTTTGGTATGCAAATGATGGCATGCTGTATCGTACCAAATATGGTATGAATATCATACTCGCTTTCTGCTGATAATGCACGTAAGTTGTGTTGTTGAAGGTCAACCACAGTCAAATCTGTTAAAATTAAGCATCTTTGAGAGTTTTTACTCAGTGTCAAGAAGTGCTTCAGACATCACTACTGAGGCCAGAAAGTAGTTTTAAACATTATCATTTCAAAATGCTACTTACTTTTGCGTCCACAATATTAATGAATATTAAAAAATTGCAAGTTTGATGAAATATCATCAGGAACAGCTGACCAAACACTGCAGGGTGTGTGGGAACAGGCTTAACAAGGCCAAGGAGAAAGCAGTGAGGTGTGCAAAGGGATGCAAGGGTCAGTTAAGCTGCAAGACTATAAAAAACATTTGCCAAACTAAATGCCCAGTTTCAGGGAAAACCCTAATTATAATAAAAATATCATCGTAAGTGATGCGTTGGGTAAATCTTTTACTTCTATTGCAACCGGTCAAGTCAAGGCAGCACACATTCTAGTGAAACTGTCATCTGAATTAAGTAAAAGTTCTTCTTACTCTCATACCAATGCTTTAGCTGGGAATGTATTATTTATCTAGATTAGTATCAGCCATTAATAATTATATTAAAAATAAAGTCAACTTTCTTGGTACAAGTTCTTATTGGCAAAGTTGAAACATCCAAGGCCACAAAGAAAACCAAAGCCTGAATGTATTCCCTCTCTCACTTGTCTAGTGCCAACACCACAGAAGAGGAAAATGACTTGCTATGGCCATGTATCCAGCAAAGAAAGGACTTGAGAGCATAGATATTCCAGCTGAGTATGCAATAGCATACCACAAGTGGTCTAACTGATCTTATCAACTGTGATCATTCCCAGAGAAAAATGTAAGCCTATAGGAGGTTGCCAGGATACCAGTTTGAGAGTGTGTTGGAGGTGAAGCTGTTTTTCCTGCCCAATGACCTTTAGGAAAAGCTAAAGGTCAATTTTGTGTGGGTTTAGGGGTAGGGGACTTTTATCAACTAGAAGAGGGGGAAACACCTCCTCACAATTAATGATATTTTGGTTGTCCACCTTGTAAAGCTGATGAATTAATTAATGAGTAAACAGGGAAATGGGGTGCTAAACAATTAATTGCATTAATTGAACAAAATGTCCACTAATGAAATTACACTGAGAGGTGCAGGGGCTGAATTATAGGGGGGAGGGGGTGGGACTCGACTAGTGTATGACCCCCCCCCCCCTTTTTTCAGAATGATGAGCCCCCATTTTTAACTACCGTATTTCTTACCTGTGAGTTGTTGAGATAAAATTGTAACCACTTTTTTTCGTCGTTTTTCCTCATACTCGAACAATAATTGAGGTCTTGTTGTAAAGAACGCACCTCACCTTATTGATAATACTGAGTGGGAATTTTTGCTACTACTACTTGGCAGACCAATAGTACCAAAGCGCTGTTCAGCATTTTCATAGATGCTAGCATATTCTATCATAATCAGTGTAATTAAGAGCATAATCAGATAGCGTGTTTAAATTACTGTAACAATTGTAGTTTCCCAGAGATTGTCTTATGGATTTAATGAATCTTTGAGTTTACTAAAAACCATCTACGCAGCCAAACAGCTGTGAACTCGGATACATTCAGAGGGCACGCTTCTGGCAAGAAGAAGACATCCAAGTGCAGCTCGGTGTATTTTTTGGTGTGTTCTGGTGCTCTGGCTACCAGTTCCTGATCAGGTATAACAAATCTAAATCATAATGATTTATTTGCTTATTCACACTACATAGTTGGGATTCAGTGTGCAAAAATTTATGGAGCCTGAGCATTGCCATGGCTGGTATGTTTAGCTAGCTAGCTTAACTAGCTTAACATCTAACAGCCATTAGACTTTTATTTGCTTCACACTATAACATTTTGTATTGTTAGAAAGAAATTGAACAACAGTCTAAATCCTTTTTTAAGTTTTCTTGCTAATAATTATTATTATAGGAAAAAGAAAACAAAAAAAAACACACTTGATTGTTAGCACAAATGTGATGTTGTTGTTTTTTTTGTAAAATACATTCCTTGGGGTTACTATGAATGAAAAATAAACCACAAAGACATTAAGTCAATAAATGTTCTTTCTTGTAGAATATATTGAATGTACCTGTAAAATCATTGCCAAAATGTTTCAGTAATTTTCAAACAGCTACTGAATAATAAAGATGAAGATAATGATTCATGATATAATAACTGTCATTTTGGGTCTGATCATGGGCATAATCGACATGTGATGCAGAAAACATAGAATGCTTCTAAATACCAGAAGCTCTCATGCACAGAAATACAACTGCTAGTGAAGATTTCAAAATTAATGGACACGGAGATGGCTCACCAATAATAAATTTAGATCAGCTCTAGCAATTCATGAGCGAATTGTCAGCCATACACCTCAATGTGACAGTTCAATTGGGAGAGGAAAGGGCATTTTATTTATATACTGTTGCTCTTAGTGTGGTTGTAGCATACCCTTGAATACTTCCAAGAAGGTACCAAGTCCAAAAGGGAAAATGCTCTGTAAGGTGAATCTGCAGTATAGGGGCAGATATCAAAGGGAGGTGGATTAGCTCAACTTCATGAGAGCATGAGTGTTCTTGGAGTATCTGTAATGGCTCCTAAGAATTTTGTAGCAACAGAATGAAGTATTGGGCTTTAGTGGCAAAATAAATTGAATGAGGAACAGTGGGAAAAGAAGAAAAATGACTCGCCTAGCAGAGGGAGTGTCTGCTATTACCTGGACAAAACTGGTGTTCCAATTTCCTTTATTTGGAAGTTCGACTGTATATGCTATTATTTTGAGTGTGAATTTCATGCTAAGTGTGCATTCACACGAGGTGGAAAGTGTAAAAGACACGCTATGCATTGATGGTGGGCATTCACACCACCAGTTTGGCGTGAATTTAGTGGGTTTCCACGACAAAAAACAGTGTATTTTTTTTTATTTCGGGCTAACTGTTGAGCAAACGTGAAGCTTTTAGCTACGCATAGGTACTTGTTCTTTTGGTCTGAGATTGCATTGTAATAGCTTGGTAGTGTTTAGTAGCGCTGAGGGCTTGCACCTTTGGTACTTCATTTATGATGGCAGTGTACTTCGTTCCATTTGAAATAATTTTACAAAATGTTAATAGTCCATGATTTTCTTACCGATAACAACTGTAGAGGCTGGAGCTCTAAATTGGTTTGGGTGTGGTTTAGACGGTCAGCGTGAATTTGGTACTGCAGCCAACTTTCTACATTTGAAGATGTTCTGAACAACTAGCTAAACTCTAAAACAGCGATGGCAAATTATTCAGCATAATTTAGAGGTTTGCTCACAAATCTACCATTCTACTGCAAGTTTTCTCTTCAATCAGATGACTGAAAAAATGTAGAGTAGAGAAAACTACAAAACTATGAGATGTATTGTATCAACAAAACAAATTTTGAGTATATTTCTCACTGCAGTGTCATGGTCTGTCAGCTATACAAAGATCTAGGCCTGTACATTCACACATGTCTAAACCAAAGAATTTTAATAACTTCCAACCAAAATTATTGTTATTATCTCAGGCCTTATCTTCTGAAATACTTAAAAGGTTCTGAATTCTAAAACTAGGTATCAATAACTAAACACAATGCCTTCAAAATGAATAGGGTACTAGCACTCATGAAAGTACACTGTTGAGTAATGATAGACTCCACAAAGCCTTTGTAGTAACAACAATTACAACAGAAACATATGCCACAAAAACATATCATCTGACAAGGACAAAGCTACAGCTTATGGGCAGGTATCAATAACAATAGTGTTTTCTGATTTAGGCAGCCATAGCAGTGGATCGTTGCACACAAATATAAATCAAAGAATTCAATATTACATTTAAATAAAGTAATTTTTACTGAGTATGTTGTTCAATCTGTCAAGCTACTTCATTCTCCAAATGAACTGGATGTTATTTTAGAGAAAATAACTAAATCTAAGTAACCACTTCTATAGCTCTTCTTCGAAGCACAGCCAATGTCAGAGGTCTTCTCCTGGTGGGCGAAAGCTCCTTTTAAATGGTGACACTGTAAGGTATATGGAGATCAGTGGAGGAACAGACAAATATTATTACAGAAATGCCACATGTCACTTTATGAATGTTTATGAGATCTGAAGGAAATAAATTGAATTACATAGAATTTGCCTACAAAATTGTGCACCTCAGATATCAGAATGCACTTTTATGTAGTTAGTTATTCTAACTTCTAAGTATTTACTTTAATTTTGGAGCATCAATCAAAACACTGACCATGCTACTGCAACCAGTTGCAGCCAGCTTCCTGTGTGTTCTGCTATAATACTATATGTCTTAGTGGATGGTAAACATTTTTTGTATTGTTTAAATGGGTGCATTGCATTCCCTGAGTTGCCAATTAATCCTGCTTATCAGCAATCATATTAAATATTATTTCTCACTTACAGTAGTATTATCCATTTAAAGGCACTTTTGTGACTATTTCTAATGACCAAAAAACAGCAAAGCAATTGCCTTAACTGCATGCTTGTTGTAACCATAGCAGGTCAAAGTTATCTTTGGCAGCTTTTCCAGGCTTCCTTAATTTGTACCATAGCAACCATATATGGCTAAGGGCATATATTGCATTCACAAAAAGGGCCAGTTTGTTTTGAATCTGTTCTGAGTAAAGATAATGGAAATGGAGTATGGGATTGCTTGCTCTGTACTGATAATTATATTCTTTATTTCTATTGAAATTGGGGCAAGTTTCTATGGAGATTATCAATTAATTGTAAATATTAAGAACATTTGAGGTGACATTATAAATGCAATGACATGATGTGTATGCCTTCAGGGAAAAAATGGCAATTTTATTTTTTTAAACATGTTTTAAATGCTTCTATTGCAATGATGATTATATATCGTTGTGATCACTTGCATTTTGATTAATGATTAAAATAGTCTACTTAGAAGTTGCACATTTAATCATATCTGTGTAACCACACTTTTCCTGGCCTGATCACTAAACTAAAATTTTCCTCAGTCCTGAGTAAAAAGGTGCTCAATAACAGTCTAGTAGACCCTTCCTCCCCCACCCTATATATTAAATGGACTAGCTACAAGAGACCACTGTATACGAGTGAGCAGTCATCTGTGTATGATCAGAAGACAGGCTACTCATTACAGTTGTAAGACTTCATAGCTACCCTTTGAAATGTGGACATTGAAATGTCACCTCATAAGACAACTATTTGAGTAACATAGAGGCTGCTGTAAAAAGGTAAAGTAGCTTAACTATAGCTTCTTCTATGCTGGTATGTGGCTTTAAGGGGTGGGGCTCAACCTAGCAGCTGTATGGATCCGATATTTTGGGTTGGTGAGTTCCCTTATTACATGCGGTTCTATTGTAGTATTTTGGAACATCAAAACAAAGCATCAAGCTATGCTTCATTATGTGTTTAGATCAACTACATTATAGTGGATATAGTGAAAAAAAATTGTGTTGATTAAAGATAGCATCAACCCCTGCTTGTCAGGTGTCATATTAAATATTATATGTCACTTACAGAAGTATTATTCCTTATAAAAGCAGCTCATCATACCCATATAGCTAAATGAAATGTCCATTCAAAAACATGTGATCAGTCTCAGATATTATCGTGTTTAAGTCACCTAAGATATGCTGCAAGGTAATTTTCACAACTACATGCTTGTTGTAGCCACATCAGGGCACAGTGACTTAGATGTGCCAGTATTGTCAGCTCAAATGTACTTAAATATTTACAATTGTGTGAAAGTCTCCATAATAGGAACTTGTTCCAGTTCCATATAGAAAAAGAGCAAGCAATCCCACTCTCCATCATTATCCCATTATCTTCTTCAAAATGTATTCAAAACATAAATATAGCCTTTCGATTTCCCCAACAAATCATTGAGGGTCTTGTCGCATGATGAAGCAAAACAAATTTGAACAGATTTGAGATTATTAACTGTTTGGAAACTGTTTGGAAATATGTAAATATAATAATAATATTTTGCTAGAGTACAAAGTAATATCAGAACGATCAAAACTATCTATTTTTTTGTATATAACAAGAAACAAAAAACATTTAAAGTTCGAGAATAATATATAAATTCCTCTGGATTAGTATGTAAACATCATTTCCTCCATAAAAAAATGTATTAACCTTCACTATACTTAACACTTCCATTTTTTTTCATTTATGATGTTGCCTTATCATTCACGATAATAAAAATATTAACAAGAAAATGGACATTACTATTGATCTGTGAGCTAGATAAGCCATTTAGAGTGAGATCCACTATATAAAAGTATATAGTACTAAAAAGAGAGTATACAGGCCAAAGTGGTAGGACCACAATTAATTGGTATTGATTGGAATGGGCAGGGAATCATATAGCTAGAACTTGTAGATAATCAGCAGTTGTGGAATTTTTTCAAGTAGTCAATAACACTCTTTTCCACCGTTGGTTATTTATGCAGTAAATGTGGTTACTAAGAGTATGACATCATTGAAGTTTCTCCAGCAATATTTACAATATCTCGCAATTACATTACTCAATATCTCGTTATGCACTTTTTAATATTTACACCAAACAAAAAACAAGCAATTTATCCATTTACTAGTTAAATAGTAATTCAGTTTAACTAAATAAAGAGATGATATTGGAATATGATCATGTTTTTTAACTATGCAATCAATTAGTACAGGAAAATTAATACAAAGCTTATCTAAAATTGGTAAAGATACGATATTCATTGTATTTTAACTAAATTCAATATATATGAGCCATTCATTGAAATTTTGTATACGATATAAAGTTAAATTGTTAAATAACAAATATTCTCAGTTTATACAGCCTAATATATGTTAAATTAAAACTTAAATCCAACATTTCAACTTCTTCCGGAGTCCTCTTGACCCCTGGATGAGCACTTCGGCAAGAAGTCGAAATGTTGAGTAACTTTTACATAGACATATAATATGCTGTTAAAACTGAGAACAATTGCTATTATTATAATTATTTAAGCCAAGAATGACTGAATCAGTTTTAATGTTGCTCGTGTTTAACTCATTCACACTGATGCATTCATATTATAGCTTTATTACAAATTTTAACTTTATAAATTTTACACTTGTTTCTATTCTAAGTTATAAAAATATAGAGCAACTAAAACTATACTGTTTACCTACATGAAGCTATAAGTATAAAAATGAAAAAAGGAGTCTAGGTTAAGTAGTCATAATATCAATAAAAAATTCGATAATATTTCTTCAAGTAGCATTTTCTCCCTGTAGATGCTGGTAACTACTGTATCCACTTGGATTAATATTTCCATTTGTCTCATCTTGTCTCTCAATCATTAACCCTAATACAAATATTACGGAAGGAATTGCCATTGCGAGTAATGTACTTCCGATCTGTGAGGCAGATAAGCCATGTAGAGTGAGATCCACAAATATGATAGTAAATAATACTAAAGTTGTTATGATACAAATAACAATGATAAAAAGTATAATGGTGTTAAATCCCTTAACGCATTTATTAGTATTGTTGTAAGAGCAAATGAATACAACACTTGTTATACCGAAAATTATTATTATGATGGTACTGAGTAACAGAGTAATAATAGAAATAGTTTCCGAGGGATAAACAGCTATATAATATATTGATACAATAAAACAATTGGCCACACGATGAGCAAACCATAACATGTTACATAAGGCATAATAATGAACTGCTCTGACAATGCATGGTGTAGAAATACAACAAATACGATGACAGACTTCAATGTCTTTCCCTATAAAAGTTATAGCAATTATTTCTATTAGTGTAAAAAAACATATCATAGGTAAATTCAACATAAAATAGATAGCAGAATCGTGAAAAATTGATAATTCAACCAGGAAGCATGTAAGGTTGATAACTAGAAAAACTGAAAATGCTGACCAAAACAAAATGCCTGTATTGGGCACATCATCATCCAATGGATGAGTAGACAATATACAGGATTGTTAAAAAAATTTATAAAGTGACATGAGCCATTTCTGTAATAGTAATTGTCTGTTCCTCCACTGATTTCCATATACCTGTTTAAAGTCATCATTTGAAAGGAGCCTCCGCCCACCAGGAGAAGACCTCTGGCTCTGCAGAAGAGCTATTAGAAGTGAATCTTTGGATTTAGTTATTTTCTCTAAAATTATATCGAGTTCATCTGAGGAGTGGAGGGGCTTGATAGATTGAACAACATGCTCAGTAAATGTCGATACTTTTGATTTATTGGTGTGCAAAGATCCACTGCCATGGTTGCCTGAATCAGAAAACAATATTGTTGTTGATGCCTGCCCAAGAGCTTTAGCTTTGTCATTGTCAGATGATATATATTTGAGGCATATGTTTTCTGTTATATTTGATGTTACAAAGGCTTTGTGGAGTCTTTCATTCCTCAACATGATGGCAGTGTACTTCCTTCCATTCAAAATATATTTTACAAATGTCTGATAGTAGTCCATGATTTTCTTACTCACAACAACTGTAGAGACTGGAGCTCTAAATTCTGTAGTTCTTATATATGAATATCCAGATCCACATTTAGTTCCTTGAAGGGGAAGGGAAGGCGAAAATGTCTGGATGAACTTATCCCTCTCCATTCCTGAAATACTACTGACACAGCTGGAAATGAGGTCTTTGTACCAAAAATCATTTCCTTTAATGCAGAATTAGAAATATTGTCTGGCACACAAATTGGACGAATTTTAAAGCCGAAAATTTGAGACCAGCTTAGTTGTGAAATTTCTTCAATAGCTTTGCATTGTGTAGATGGAAATAGTATTTGTACATTATACTATATATCTTTCAAACAGTACTTGGAGGTATAGTTCCAAGTCACTAGCTTAGAGTGGCCATGCTATACACTTCTCTTATTCCACTCATCTATATTGAAGTAGTCTTCAATGTTGCTGAGAGAAATTAGAGAATTGAAATACGCTTCCACTCCCAATTCAATTGGTCAATTGAAAATCGGGTATATGTTTGATATATATAATTATATCTACTAGTGATGTGCTGGAGCACAAATGTCGACTGAGCCTGTGCACAAATGAAACACTTCAGAAAAAATATTATATCGTCCATTTCTAAAAGTACAAGTATGTAGCCATTGTGACTATACTTTATCTAACAATACTGAACTGCTTTCTTACCTCAATTTCCCAATATCGGTATTTTTTAAACTACAGTATTGTTATAATATGCTTTAGCTTAGTTCATACAAAACGATATATAGTAGTTGACCATTACTTTACCAAACAAATACAAAATTACTCTCTTACCTCAACTTCCTGAATAATGGTAACTTCTGTAGAATCCAATGTAAGCCATTCTGAATACCTCAATTTACCAGTAACTGGTGAACAAGCTTGTTGTTCTACCATTAATAACAAAGGCCAGAGTTATTTTTTTAATTTTAGCTAACAAAATATGTTGAACTATGTACTTACCTCAGTTTCTCCCAAGTAATATCCTTAGTATTAACATTTAATCATTCTGGCCACCAGTAGCACTTGACAACCAACAAGCAGAATTTAGTACCCCCAATAAAATAACTAAGTTTTGAAATATGTCTTAAAAGAATTTCAATGCCATAGTAACCAGTTGCTGTATTTATTTTTGGGACTTAAAAAACAAGCGTTTCGCAGGAATTATCTCACAATTTTCAGCCCAAGTTTCAAGTAAGATTTATTTAATTCTGTAGTATCACAAGAAACTGGGGTCAAGCCTAAAAAAACCCTTGTTTAAGAAGAAAAAAGAAATCAGCACGCGCATTTAAGTGGCATTCGTACCATCCATATACATATACCCGATTTTAACTCCTAATATTACTAGTGGTATGCTCATGCACAAATATATGTCGAGCAAGCCTGCTTATTTGAGTTACATAAAACTACAATATTAATGTTATGTGATGTATTTTATTTGAAGAGGATAGTGAGCTACCACTAATTTGACTTTTTTACAAGGGGTGAAAATAAACAAATATTTCTACCTCCCATAATACAAAACAACATGAGTCTTACAAGAGAGACAGTTAGGCACTATTATACATCGCTAACAACAATAGAAAGTCTTACAATTATAAATCAATCTTATAAACATTCACAGTTCATTCTATATAATAGTTATAATTGTCATGGACACCGTATATATATTTTAATATTTATCAGCTTTTCTCTACATGGATATTAGCTAGCATGTACTTGACTGGCATTTGAAATTTTGTATATATAGATGAAAAGGAAAAAAAATCAGCTTATTACAGACACAGTGTGGTAGATAATAAGAGAAAATTATTATGTTATTATTCTTTGAAATGTGTTTAGAAAGTGACTTAATAGCAGTATCTTTGAAATGTATGTGGAAAAATACGGCTGCTACTTGTTTGTTGGCATTATAAATTTGCCTACTACTACTAAGTTAATATTTAGAAAATAGTATTTTGTAGCCACTGTATTTTAAACACTTTGCTAACTAATATACATATATACCTATAATATATATATATATAATACTTATAGCACGAGTCAGAGTACAATATGGGAAAATATTTTACGAGCACGCAAAATATTTTCACGAGCCAAAGGCGAGTGAAAATGTGGCGTGAGAGTAAAATATCATTCCCATATTGTACGACGAGTGTGATAAGTGATTTATTGCTGCCTTGATATTTTTTCTCAACCGGTTACAATACAATTTTCATTGATTTTACTCGCTACGCGCGTGCTACTTGGACCGTTCAATAACAAGCGTACAATATGGGAGAATACGGAACGCTCGCGTGATGCGGAAATATTCAAGAAAAAATATCAAAGCTGCAATAAATATATATATATATATATATATATATTCATCAAGACAATCACATAACACCCATTGGATTATTTCTTTTCAATGTATTGTATATTTTTTAAACATTTAAAATAAATATTTCGAATAAAAATGTACTATACATAATTTATTCTTAATAATATTGCATAATCATGCCTTGCATGGTGTTTAAATCATACCTATATACCAATACACTCTACCTACTTTTGGTATACAAATGGTGGCATGCTGAGACATACCAAATCTGTATGAGTGTCATACTTGCTTTCTGCAGATTGTGAACAGCAAGTTGTGTATACAGCTGGCTTGCAAGGATTACCAAAACCATTACACATGTAGTTAGAGCCAACCTGTGCTCAATGGGAGACTTCCCTCAACTGCTACACACATTGCTTATATATTGCTTAGCCTCTATTAATTCAATTACTTCCCTGGATGCATACTTCAAAATAGGATAGTATAGAATATAATGAGTGGTTGGATACTTAGACCACCAGAGCTGCTGCAAAACTCCAGGAAAAGATTATTTTGCTATTTTTCCCCTTGACTCCAACAGCTTGTCATCATATCATTTTGTGGTCTATCATTCAAAATGGCCATTTATATACTGAGCAAGCATATACTCTAAAAAAGTGAAAATTGGTAGTAAAATAACAGTTTATTCCTTCTGAGTGTGAAGCTCTACTACAGGGAGCTGAACACAAAAAAAAAATAGAACTTCAAAGCAAATAAAATTTCCTGACCTCTCTCGGAGTGTAGCTAATACCAAAATTTCAAAATTGAGAGTAGTTACATAGACAAAGCTATTGTACAAATACCTAATATTATAGTCCTTGGGAACCCACGGGAATGCAGTAGTCCAACACAAAAAATCGGTAGCCCAACTAGAGATGGACGCAGTAACCCAGCAAAGGCGAACTAAAAAAAGCAGCAAGAGATAAAGGGGCGTGATCGGATAAGCAATGACGTAACGCTAGTATGACTTAACGCTAGTATGACGTAATGTGAACTGAGTTTTTGCCGTTTCGCCCGTTTTTGCCGTTTCGCACGTTTTTGCCGTTTCCTTTTTTTCGGTTTCATATTTTTCTCAAATAAAAGTTCGTGAAATTAATTACTTGTGTGAATTCAAAATTTTACCCAACTTCTCCTGGTAGAATCAATACAGCTTATTGCATGCATTCCATACAGCCAGATGTTTAAAATGAATAAACCCAAACAATAAATAAACCAATGAATAAACCAATGATGAATAATGAATAACAACAAGCTTATTATGAGGTGACCATTGGTCTCAATGATCCCAATAAGTTTCTGTTCAAACTTGGCATATTTAATATTAATAGCAAATATTATTTTCTCGCTCTAACAGCCAATATGGTTAATTAAAACTTAACACGACATTTCGACTTCTAGTAGCTGAAGTCCTCTTCAGCGGTCAACTAAGAATAGTGAGGAAAATATTAAACGTATTTAAGTTCAATACTTAAGTGACCGGTTTTGGGAAAATCGGCCTAAACGCGGCAAACAATTTTGTTCAGTATCCCTGGGTAGCTAAAGCCTTATGGGTCGATTTTTTCGAAAAATTTTTTATGGCAGAAATGGATAGACACCAGTTAGCTCTAGCTTATGACGCAGTTGTAAGCTCTGGCGTGCTCTAGAACTCACACTAGGAGGCTAGAAACACTAGCCGGTTGGACTCGTGTACGGAGAGTTGCTAAGAAATTATTGGCGGGCTTTTCACTAACAGCTGGGAAAAACTGTAGCTAACTAATTCACTTACTATTCTACATAATTCACGTACTCACGCAATTCTCGCCATCATAGTTTCTTAAGGAGCCCTGCATTCAATCCGCCTGTAACCGGTTTATTCCATAGTGTCCCGGAGACACGCAGTAATAGTATACGGACACAAGGCACGCCCCCTGACCTTAGCAACGCCTTTACCCGGAGTTTTTTCAAAATCAGCAATAATAAGTTTAGCAAAAATACTGAAGTGTTGTAGTGCGTAGGGCGAAGACGGCTTGTGCTACAGCTTCCAAATTAGGAGGACGGCATTTCAAGGCCCCGTGCAGTTTACTGGTAGAATAAATTAGAAAACTTTAGATGCCGCGTTTAGGCCGATTTTCCCAAAACCGGTCACCTATATCTGGATGTCATTGAAATGACATTTTCTCGCCCATAGGTAGATATTCACTGTTGTTGGGCTGAAATTTCCATTCATTCTGTCATTTATCTTTACATGTTTCTTAAATATCATACTTATATCAAGGAAGGAATGGCCATTGAGAGTAAAATACTTCCACTGTGTGAGGCAGATAAGCCATGTACAATGTGGTCCACAAAAATGACAGTAAATAATACTAATGTGGAAATGATACAAAGTATAACGACAAGAACAATGATTTAGTATTACATATTTTTAGATATTTATTTGCTGAATAACAAATCATTACAATACTTGTTAAACCTGCTATTACTATTATGGTGGTACTGACTAACAAAGTGATAATAGCCATAGTTTGAGATGGAGCAATGGCTATAAAGTATATTGACACAATAAAGAAATGCCACATGATGAGCAAACCATAACATGTTACATAAGGCATAACATGATTATAATAATTGGAATTTTTTCTCTTTTTAACAGCCAATATTTTAATTATAACTTAACCCGACGTTTCGACTTCTTGCTGAAGTCCTCTTCAGGGGTCAACTGAGGTCAACTCTCTGCTGTGATATAATAAACACAAAATAAACAACAAGAATTTTGGAGGGCACGCTTACTGTTGATTATATCCTGGAGGGTGATTTGCACGTAGCATGGACAGCCCCATCCTGAAGCTCTAAACCTATGTCTCTGTTAAACTAGTTGTTGTCAGGTGTCATCTGTATGTGTAGAGCTTCCTTGATCTTCAACTCACTATTCTTACTGGCTCTACAACTCCTACCTCTTCCCATTTAATGGGATGATGCTGCTGCCAAGCATGTTCAGCAATGGCTGAAACCTTCTCATCACCTCTCTTACAAGCATCCTGATGTTCTTTCACTCTCTGCTCAAGCCTTCTAGTTGTTTCACCTATGTATACTTTACCACAGCTGCAGGGTATACTGTACACTATGGATGACTCTATGGTAACAAGTATAGTATCTTTGACTTTAGTAAGATGTGATCTTAGTGTCTTACCCGACTTAAATGCTGTTTTGATGTCAAAGTCTCTACACACTCTCTGAATGCTCTCACTCAATCCTGATATGTATGGAATAGTAAGAATCAAACCTTTCTCTTGCTCAGTATTTGTGTGATCTTTAGAAGTAACTCTTTACAGCCTGCCCTAATGGTTGCGTTGTCATAACCATTACTTTGAAGTACTATGTGTGGGAGTTTTTCTTCTTCCTTCAAGTTTTCACTCATATTAGTTACCCTCCTAACTCTCTGATACAAGCATCTCACTACTCCTCTCTTTACATGGTTAGGATGATGAGACTTAAAGTGAAGGTATATCTATCTGTGTGTGTAGGTTTTCTGTACACAGTGGATGTAAGCATACCATCACTCTCTCTCTTTAATAAACCATCCAAAAAAGGTACTTACTTTCTTCCTCTGATTCCATCGTAAATTTTATAAAAGGTCTTACAGAGTTTATTGACTTTAATGTTCTTGCCTACAACATTGATTACACAAATTTCTATTGTGTAAATATGCATATCATTGGTAAAATTCATAACAAAATAAAGAAAAAATACATCGTTAACATTAGTTCCACCAAAAAGCATATAACATTTATAAATAGAAAAACAAAAAAGTTGACCTGAACAAAAGACACTCAACATAACTGTCATATTAACAAAAACAACATACACTAAAGATAATAGGACCCATAAAATAAGCAGGCATTACAAAATCTAATGTTTGGTCACTATAACTATCACATTTGTATCTTGCTAATGACCAGTCACTCTCGAGTTTAGGACTTGACATATTAAAGGGCATGCCCATTATTCTGTATGTTACATTATGCCAATTTAATTTTTTTTTTTTACAACAGCTGGTATGTCACACCTCTTGTTAGACACACTTTCTAGCCTGACCAAGAAAAGCCTGATCAGCCCCTGGAATGTCCTGGATCTTGATATCCAAAGATTTCGGTTCCAAACACACTGTGCAGTATCTTAGTTGTTATTCACATTAACTAGTGATGTGCTTGAGCACAAATGGCGAGCGAGCCTAAAGACTATACTATTTTTATATGGATGATTTTGACTTCTAACACTGAAGCTACTGAAAATAAGGTCCAGTTTTTAAATTTAGCATACAAGGTAAAGGGATTTCAGTGCCATAGTAACAACTCTCTGCAAGAAAACAACAAAAAAAAAACAATACACGTTATTTAAAAGTTTTCTTTGTGATATTCTTTAGCTAAGTAGTGGTTGTAACACACAATACTTTGACACAACTGGACATGCACCTACACAGACTTACCTTCGCAGTAGTCTAGTGGACAATGTATTTTCAAGTAAATACTGTTGCGCACGGCTTATAACCATGACAAAGAGCGCATTGACTTACCACAGCCACTAACTCGAATAGAAATGGAAGTCCCTTAAGTTTTCAAGTTTGAACTGCACCCGCAAAAGAATTCAAAACGGTAAACAATTCAATTTCTAGGGTGATACGGGTACTGATCGATAAACAAGAGGATTCTGTTTAGTGCAATTTGGGACGGGGTCGACCACATAACTAACACAAAAACGCGAGGGTCAAAGTACAAAATGACATACAAACGTCCATACACATATACAAATAAACTAGTGGTGTGCTTGAGCACAAATGGCGAGCGAGCCTGATAGTTAGGTAACATAAAATGTTACTATGTTTCAGCTTACTTCATGCAAACACTATAATAGTAGTTATGACATTTGATTTCAGCAAACAAATACAAAATCACTCTCTTACCTGATTAATGGTAACTTTTGTAGTATCAAACATCAACCATTCTGATAATCTCAATCCCCAGTAACTCTTGAACAAGCTCTCAGCTACGATAAAAATAAACCAGTGTTATTATTTGTTAATTTTAGCCAACAAATATGGAATTACTACTTACATCATTCTTGAGTATTGATAACTTCTGTAGTATCAAATTGAAGTTACTTTGACCATCTGAATTACCTTGAATTCTTGACAACAAGCTCTCACCTACAAAAACAAAAGACAATCAATTTTAGCACACAAATACAAAATTACTTTCTTACCTCATTTTCTTGAGCAGTGGTAACTTTTGTAGTACCAAATTTGAGCCAATCTGACTATTTGAATTTACCAGTCACTGTTGACTAGCTCTTAGCTACAAAAAAGAAAGGCCAGAGTTAATTTTGCATATTTAGCTAACAAATATGGAATTGCGTACTTATCTCAGCTTCCCTCGAGAAGTAGTAGCTTCCATAGCATTAATACTACGGCATTCTGACTACCAACGGCTCTTGACAACCAACAACCGGCACTCTCGTATCCCCCCATAACAACGGCGAAGTTTTGAAATTAAGTCTGGAAAAGGGTCTTCAATGCCATAGTAACCTGTCGAATCAACTTTTTGTGTCTTGAAAACTAGCGTTTTAGCAGGAATTTTCTCATACTTTGGAGCTTAAGTATAAAGTAAGGTTTGCTTAATGCTGTAGTTTCAGAATAAACTGGAGTCAAGCCTAAATAGCCGTGTTTTTAGGAGAAAAAGGAAAAAAGTTCCCCGCGCGCGCATTTTAAAGAGCATACGTACCATCCATACATACATACATATATACTAGTGGTGTGCTTGAGCACAAATGGGAGCGAGCCTAAAGACTATACTATTTTTATATGAATGATTTTGACTTCTAACACTGAAGCTACTGAAAATAAGGTCCAGTTTTTTTAATTTAGCATACAGGGTAAAGGGATTTCAGTGCCATAGTAACAACTCTCTGCAACTGCTTGGAAGGAAAACAACAACAACAAAACAATACACGTTATTTAAAAGTTTTCTTTGTGATATTCTTTAGCTAAGTAGTGGTTGTAACACACAATGCTTTGACACAACTGGACATGCACCTACACAGACTTACCTTCGCAGTAGTCTAGTGGACAATGTATTTTCAAGTAAATACTGTTGCGCAAGGCTTATAGCCAAAAAAAAAAATAAAAAATAAAAAAATAAAATAAAAAATAAAAAAAAAAATAAATAAAAAAAAAAAAATATATATAGCCATGACAAAGAGCGCATTGACTTACCACCGCCACTAAGGATTCTCAGAGCTCGTTAATTAAAAATACTGGAACTGTGAACGCTTTACCTAACTTACGTAATTAAAAGCGCGGGCGAAAACAGAGGTCTCACGTACCCCATAAACAGATAAATAAATAAATAAATATAGCGAAATCTCGATTGAGTTACCCCTGATAGTGTCTCGCTCGCTTCGCTCGCTCGCCAATAAATAAATAAATAAATAAACATCCCCGATTTTCGATTGTGTTACCCCTGTAAGTGTCTCGCTCGCTATGCTCGCTCGCCAACTAGAAGCCTTTATCTGAATGGTAAAGGATTTTTTTTATTTGCAGAAAGAAACATTTACAGATATTGATCTCGCTCTCACTGACTACAGCAGATGGGAAAGGCAGCCCGGTTGAAATTTCGGGCCTAGTTGTGCACAACTGGATATTCATATATAAGAACTATAGAATTTAAAGCTCCAGTCTCTACAGTTGTTGTGAGTAATAAAATCATGGACTACTATCAGACATTTGTAAAATATATTTTGAATGGAAGGAAGTACACTGCCATCATGTTGAGGAATGAAAGGCTCCACAAAGCCTTTGTAACAACATCAAATGAAACAGAAAGCATATGCCTCAAATATATATCATCTGACAATGACAAAGCTAAAGCTCATGGGCAGGCATCAATAACAATATTGTTTTCTGATTCAGGCAACCATGGCAGTGGATCTTTGCACACCAATAAATCAAAAACTTCGACATTTACTGAGCATGTTGTTCAATCTATCAAGCCCCTCCACTCCTCAGATGAACTCGATATAATTTTAGAGAAAATAACTAAATCCAAAGATTCACTTCTATTAGCTTCTCCATAAAAGAAATGTATTAACCTTCACTATAACTTAACATTTCCATTTTTTTTATGATGTTGCCTTATCATTCACCATAACAAAAATATTAACAAGAAAATGGACATTACTATTGATCTGTGAGCCAGATAAGCCATTTAGAGTGAGAGCCACTATATGGAAGTACATAGTACTAAAAAGAGAGTATACAAGCCAAAGTGGTAGGACGACAATTAATTGATACTGATTGGAATGAGCAGGGAGTCCATATAGCTAGAACTTGTAGATAATCAGCAGTTGTGGATTTTTTTCCAGTAGTCAATAACACTCTTTTCCACCGTTGGTTATTTATGCAGTAAATGTGGTTACTAAGAGTATGACATCATACTATTATTGAAGTTTCTCCAGCCATATTTACAATATCTCGCAATATATTGCTCAATATCTCATTAATGCACTTTTTAATATTATACCTAACAAAAAACAAGCAATTTATCCATTTACTAGTTAAATAGTAATTCAGTTTAACTAAATAAAGAGATGATATTGAATATGACAATGTTTTTTAACTATGCAACCAATTAGTACAGGAAAATTAATACAAAGCTTATCTAAAATTGGTAAAGATATGATATTCATTGTATTTTAACTAAATTCAATATAATTATGAGCCATTCATTGTAATTTTGTATACGATATAAAGTTAAAATGTTAAATAACAAATATTCTCAGTTTATTCAGCCAAATATATGTTAAATTAAAACTTAAATCCAACATTTCAACTTCTTCGGGAGTCCTCTTGACCCCTGGATGAGCACTTCCGCAAGAAGTCGAAATGTTGAGTAACTTTTACATAGACATATAATATGCTGTTAAAACTGAGAACAATTGCTATTATTATAATTATTTAAGCCAAGAATGACTGAATCAGTTTTAATGTTGCTCGTGTTTAACTCATTCACACTGATGCATTCATATTATAGCTTTATTACAAATTTTAACTTTATATATTTTACACTTGTTTCTATTCTAAGTTATAAAAATATAGAGCAACTAAAACTATACTGTTTACCTACATGAAGCTATAAGTATAAAAATGAAAAAAGGAGTCTAGGTTAAGTAGTCATAATATCAATAAAAAATTCGATAATATTTCTTCAAGTAGCATTTTCTCCCTGTAGATGCTGGTAACTACTGTATCCACTTGGATTAATATTTCCATTTGTCTCATCTTGTCTCTCAATCATTAACCCTAATACAAATATTACGGAAGGAATTGCCATTGCGAGTAATGTACTTCCGATCTGTGAGGCAGATAAGCCATGTAGAGTGAGATCCACAAATATGATAGTAATTAATACTAAAGTTGTTATGATACAAATAACAATGATAAAAAGTATAATGGTGTTAAATCCCTTAACGCATTTATTAGTATTGTTGTAAGAGCAAATGAATACAACACTTGTTATACCGAAAATTATTATTATGATGGTACTGAGTAACAGAGTAATAATAGAAATAGTTTCCGAGGGATAAACAGCTATATAATATATTGATACAATAAAACAATTGGCCACACGATGAGCAAACCATAACATGTTACATAAGGCATAATAATGAACTGCTCTGACAATGCATGGTGTAGAAATACAACAAATACGATGACAGACTTCAATGTCTTTCCCTATAAAAGTTATAGCAATTATTTCTATTAGTGTAAAAAAACATATCATAGGTAAATTCAACATAAAATAGATAGCAGAATCGTGAAAAATTGATAATTCAACCAGGAAGCATGTAAGGTTGATAACTAGAAAAACTGAAAATGCTGACCAAAACAAAATGCCTGTATTGGGCACATCATCATCCAATGGATGAGTAGACAATATACAGGATTGTTAAAAAAATTGATAAAGTGACATGAGCCATTTCTGTAATAGTAATTGTCTGTTCCTCCACTGATTTCCATATACCTGTTTAAAGTCATCATTTGAAAGGAGCCTCCGCCCACCAGGAGAAGACCTCTGGCTCTGCAGAAGAGCTATTAGAAGTGAATCTTTGGATTTAGTTATTTTCTCTAAAATTATATCGAGTTCATCTGAGGAGTGGAGGGGCTTGATAGATTGAACAACATGCTCAGTAAATGTCGATACTTTTGATTTATTGGTGTGCAAAGATCCACTGCCATGGTTGCCTGAATCAGAAAACAATATTGTTGTTGATGCCTGCCCAAGAGCTTTAGCTTTGTCATTGTCAGATGATATATATTTGAGGCATATGTTTTCTGTTATATTTGATGTTACAAAGGCTTTGTGGAGTCTTTCATTCCTCAACATGATGGCAGTGTACTTCCTTCCATTCAAAATATATTTTACAAATGTCTGATAGTAGTCCATGATTTTCTTACTCACAACAACTTAGAGACTGGAGCTCTAAATTCTGTAGTTCTTATATATGAATATCCAGATCCACATTTAGTTCCTTGAAGGGGAAGGGAAGGCGAAAATGTCTGGATGAACTTATCCCTCTCCATTCCTGAAATACTACTGACACAGCTGGAAATGAGGTCTTTGTACCAAAAATCATTTCCTTTAATGCAGAATTAGAAATATTGTCTGGCACACAAATTGGACGAATTTTAAAGCCGAAAATTTGAGACCAGCTTAGTTGTGAAATTTCTTCAATAGCTTTGCATTGTGTAGATGGAAATAGTATTTGTACATTATACTATATATCTTTCAAACAGTACTTGGAGGTATAGTTCCAAGTCACTAGCTTAGAGTGGCCATGCTATACACTTCTCTTATTCCACTCATCTATATTGAAGTAGTCTTCAATGTTGCTGAGAGAAATTAGAGAATTGAAATACGCTTCCACTCCCAGGAACTACTTCTGGTTCAACGACGTTTTTGACACCTACTGAACTGACCCAGCATTGAAGACTGTATAGACTAGCTAGAGCGCTACCAGACTGCTCCGAATAATCCAAGCTCATTACTATCGTCGTCTCGGTCGGCTCCTTCAGCTGCTTGTCGTAATCCGAAATATTTATGACGGAGGTCAGGGTCAACATCTTGGCTAGAACGCTCAAATCTGTAGCATTGAAGTATATTTCCAATAAAAGAGAGAAGAAATAAGGTAAGCAAGGCAAGTAATTTGGTTCTGTTGGTACAATCAACGGCTACGCAAAACAGAATACTTTGTACAAGCATAACTACTGCACTTCACACTTACAAAATGATCTTCTTACTCACAACAACTGTAGAGACTGGAGCTTTAAAGTCTGTAGTCCTTGTATATGAATATCCAGATCCACATTTAGTTCCTTGAAGGTGAAGGCGAAAATGTCTGGATGGACTAATCCCTCTCGTTTGCAGGACACCGCTGGAAATGGGGTCTGTGTACCAAGAATCATTTCCTTTAAAGCAGAATTAGAATTATTGACTGGCACACAAATTGTACAAACTTTAAAGCCTAAAATTTGAAACCAGCTTAGTTGTGGAATTTCTTCATTATAGATTTGCATTGTAGTATTTGTACATACCATATCTTTCAAACAGTACTTGGAGGTATAGTTCCAAGTCACCAGCTTAGAGTGGCCATGCTCTACACTTCTCTTATTCCACTCATCTATATCGAAGTAGTCTTTGAATAATGCTCGAGAGAAATTATTAGAGAATCCAAATATGCTTCCACTCCGAGGTAGCTACTACGAATGAATGTAATAAATGTGGCCACTGGTTTTGATTTTGGGGAGAATAGCTAGCATTGAATTGTAAAGCGACCTCAAGTCTAAGTTATATTAGTGATTTAATGCAACATCAGTATTTAGGAGTACCATGCTTTTGTAGTTTAACCTCTTAAAAGATATGGCTCAGCTATGTCCATATCGTTGTTTCTAATGAAGCTTAAAGTGAAAGTACAAGGGATAATCATTGTATCTTTTGAGAAGAATAAAAGTTATCTTTCAAAATGGTCATTCATGACCAATAGTAGAGCTGGAATACATGGTTAGGAAGTTTGCTCACTTTATTGAGATGACTTTATACATTCATAGAGAAAAAAATGACAAATTATTTTTTAACATGTTTTAAACACTTCCATTGCAATGATGATTATTTGTCATTGTGATCACTTGCATTTTGATTCATTATAATAATGATTAAAGCTCTGTCTACTTAGATGTGGCACATTTAATCAAATCTGTATACTGGCAACACCCATAACCACACCTTTTCCTGATCTTAGTCTCGATCCCAAAACCACTCACACCCACCTGGAGAAGACCTCTGGCATTGGCAGCTATAGTACTTTGGAGAAGAGCTATTACATTAGTATTTTTATTGCCAGTATGAAATATGTATTTTTTTTAATATGTAGCCGCTTAGTATAGACACATTTGATTATAATGTTCTTTGCATTTTAACTTTATTGAATAAATAAAATTTCCGCTAATCATTTAAATATATACAGCTTGAATGAATAAGTTTTTATGTTGCTAGTATTTAATCCATTTACCCTGATCCGTTATGGCTTTAATACAAGTTCACTTTTAAAATTTTGCACTTGTAAATTAAACCATATCGTTCATCCACAAGACAGCTATAACAGTATAACAATAAACAAAAAAGTGTGCGTCAAAGCTCAGATTTCATAATATCAGTATATTCAATACATTTGATAGTGTTTCTTCAAGTAGTATTTTCTCCCTTTAGAGATTGGTAGTCGGTGCTTCCACTTGAATTAATATTTCCATTTGCTCCATTTTTTCTTTTTAGATGTCTTTTAATCATTAGCCCTAATGCAAATATTAAGGAAGGAATGGCCATTGAGAGTATTATACTACCAATCTGTGAGGCAGATAAGCCATGTAGAGTGAGATCCACAAAGATGACAGTAAACAATATGTAGGGGGGTAGAATTCTACGGTTCGTCGGTCGGCTGTGCGGAGTCGAGGCTCAGCCGAGGTCAGGCCCCCGATTCAGTTAAGTCGCTGCCACCAGTCCTCTGGACAGCTATGGCAACCTTCGCAGGACGGACAGGTAGCTAGGCAGCCTGAATTCTTCCCAGTTAAACCAGAGACCACTTCTTGTGATTAGATAAAAAGTAGTTAAGTCACAAAAGGCAATACAGGCATGCGTGCACTCAGTTTTAATACAAGTTCACGCGCATGCCCAGACTAACAAATATACGCACAGGAAATGTTTGGCTAAACTAGCTACTACTAACGACACTACACAAAACAAAGTAAAGAAAATGTACAGTCACAAATCAACCAGCTATAAAGCTGTATAGTTTTTATTCATCCTTCTTTCTTCTACTTCTCTTTCTTTCTTTCCTTCTCTCTGCTTCTGTCTTTGTCTGCGGAGGCCGGTCCTACAGACCCCCCTGCTAAGACCTGGCCAGATGGGCCAGTCTGATCAACCACACCAGGACAGGGCTCCGCAACGTCGTCCTAACACCAGTCCTGGCGGCTGAGACCATCCGCATTGCCATTGCAACGTCCTGGACGATAGCGAATGTCCACTGCACGATCCTGCATCTTAAGCGCCAAATGCATTAGGCGCCTGTTGAAATGGGAGCTTGTTAGGAGTGAGGTACAGGCCTTGTGGTCAGCGTACACTGTCACTGGCACACCGTACAGGTAATATTCGAAATGGATCAGGGCCGCCACTATTGCTAGACTCTCGAGCTCAGTCACCGAGTAGTGATGCTCCGCCCCACGAAGTTGGCGACTGAGAAATGCCACTGGAAGTTCGTCCTCCTCTCTAAGTACATGTAAACACGCTCCCACACCTCCACCAGAAGCGTCAGTATACAATACAAAAACATCACTACACACAGGCACAAATAAAACAACACGAGCACACAAAGACTCACCCAACAAACGAAATGCTGCATCCATCTCCTCAGTCCAGACGACCCGAAGTGGAGAGGAGAGAGCAACAGCTGGGGTCAGGAGAGCAGAGAGACGAGCAAAGCCCTCCACAAACTTGCGGTAATATCCCACACTCCCTAGAAAGGAGCGTAACTGCTTCTTCGTAATCGGGCGTCTGAACTCTGCCATAGCCCGAACTCTCGACTCAGGGACCGCGACTCTCCCACATCCAACCTGATGTCCTAAGTAGCTCATATACCTCCTCCCAAACTCACACTTCTTTCTCTTTATTGTCAATCCTGCCTTACCCAAACACTCTATAACATCTTGTAAATCCTTCAAATGATCATCCCAAGAACGACTAAATACAACCACATCATCTATGTGATTTGAAGCCACTCTGGCCATCGGGGCCAGCACCTGCTCAACGACAGCCTGAAAGATGGCAGGTGCATTCTTGAGTCCGAATGGCATACGGACGTACACGTAATCTCAAATCAAATGAGTGGTTGGATACTTAGACCACAAGAGTGGCTGCAAAACTCCAGGAAAATATTATTTTGCTATTTTCCCCCTTGACTCCAACAGCTTGTCATCATATCATTTTGTGGTCTATCATTCAAAATGGCCATTTACATACTGAGCAAGCATATCATATACTTTAAAAATGTGAAAATTAGTAGTAAAATGAACAGTTTATTCCTTCTGAGTGTGAAGCTCTACTACAGGGGGCTGAACACAAAAAAAATAGAACTTCAAAGCAAATAAAATTTCCTGACCTCTCTCGGAGTGTAGCTAATACCAAAATTTCAAATTGAGAGTAGTTACATAAACACAGCTATTGTACAAATACCTTATATAGTCCTTGCGAACCCACGGGAATGCAGTAGTCCAACACAAAAAATCAGTAGCCCAACAAGAGATGGACGCAGTAACCCAGCAAAGGCGAACTCAAAAAGTATCGTCCAGCAAGAGATAAAGGGGCGTGATCGGAGAAGCAATGACGTAACGCTAGTATGACGTAACGCTAGCATGACGTAATGTGAATTGAGTTTTTGCCGTTTCGCACGTTTTTGCCGTTTCGCACGTTTTTGTCGTTTCGCACGTTTTTGCCGTTTCGCACGTTTTTGCCGGTTCCTTTTTTTCGGTTTCATATTATAGCCAGATGTTTAAAATGAATAAACCCAAACAATAATTCTCGCTCTAACAGCCAATATGGTTAATTAAATCATAACACGACCTTTCGACTTCTAGCCAAAGTCCTCTTCATGGGTCAACTGAGGTCAAACTCTCTGTGGATGTAAACAGTAAGATTTGCGGAGGGTACCCTCCCTGTTTATTATATCCTGGAGGGTGATTTGTAGAAGCATAGACAGCCAGCATCCTGGAAGCTCTAAACCTATGTCTCTATTAAACTTGTTGTCAGGTGTCATCTGTATGTGTAGAGCTTCCTTGATCTTCAAGTCACTATTCTTACTGGCTCTGTCTACAACTCTTACCTCTTACCATTTAATGGGGTGATGCTGCTGCCAAGCATGTTCAGCAATGGCTGAAACCTTCTCATCGCCTCTCTTACAAGCATCCTGATGTTCTTTCACTCTCTGCTCAAGCCTTCTAGTTGTTTCACCTATTTATACTTTACCACAACTGCATGGTGTACACTATGGATGACTCTGTGGTAATAGGTTATAGTGTCTTTGTCTTTAGCAAGATGTGATCGTAGTGTCTTACCCAACTTAAATGCTGTTTTGATGTCAAATTCTTCTCTACACACTTTCTGAATGCTCTCACTCAATCCTGATATGTACGGAATAATAAGAATCAAACCTTTCTCTTGCTCAGTATTTGTGTGATCTTTAGAAGGTAACTCTTTAGAGCCTGCCCTAATGGTTGCGTTGTCGTAACCATTACTTTGAAGTACTGTGTGTAGGTGTTTCTCTTCTTCCTTCAAGTTTTTACTCACGTTAGTTACCCTCCTAGCTCTCTGATACAGGCATCTCACTACTCCTCTCTTTACATGGTTAGGATGATGAGACTTAAAGTGAAGGTATCAATCTGTGTGTGTAGGTTTTCTGTACACAGTGGATGTAAGCATACCGTCACTCTCTCTCTTTAATAAGCAATCCAAAAAAGGTAGCTTCCTGATTCCATTGTAAATTTTATAGAAGGTCTTACAGAGTTTACTGACTTTAATGTTCTTGCCTACAACATTGATTACACAAATTTCTATTGTGTAAATATGAATATCATTGGTAAAATTCATAACAAAATAAAGAAAAAATACATCGTTAACAATAGTTCCACCAAAAAGCATATAGCATTTATAAATAGAAAAACAAAAAAGTTGACCTGAACAAAATACGGTTTGCTTGTTCATTTAACACAAAATCTGATGGATTAGTAGACATAGTGGCTGCTATCTTAATCATTTATAAGCCACTCAACATAACTGTCATATTAACAAAAACAACATACACTAAAGATAATAGGACCCATAAAATAAGCAGGCATTACAAAATCAAATGTTTGGTCACTATAACTATCACATTTGTATCTTGCTAATGACCAGTCACTCTCAAGTTTAAGACTTGACATATTATAGAGCATGCCCATTATTCTTGCATAATATTTAACCTGTAAAATAAAGATACACTATTTGATTATAGGAGTCAATTTAATGATTCTCAATAATGCAACCAAGGTACAATACTTTAACAAAGCATAATAATAGCCATGGTTTTATGGCACAGTTTTCACTCTATACTTACCAACTAAATAATTCCAGTGCTACACTGATCAGCTCTAAACTAAATATGGTACTAAATATAGTTAGAAAATAGAATTATTTCGTGTCACCACTGAATTGTGTCCCTCTGTATGTTACATTACAATAATATGCAAGATTTTTATAAACAAAAAGATATGTATGTAAATGCTATAGAGTATAGTGAATCAACTATATGCAAAGTTTAATAAAAAAAAGTACAAAAATGTTTCAAATAACTACAATAACTCAGCAAAATATATTATTCCAACTAGTCTTCCAGTAATTGTTTCACAGAAAACATTATTATGATTTCGATTTCATCTTTATGTCCTCCAATTGGTCTTTTAACTGCTTTATTTCATCACGAAGTTTAACCATGCTATATTCCATTTTATGCCTCATTTTCTTCATTTCATCAAATATTTGGTCAGATTTTAAATCCTTTAACAAAAAAATATATTATATAATAATTATAATGTAAATTTGGTGATCTAAATTTGCAAAATGAGAATGAACAGCAACCATTTGAAAAATTCAAATAAATAAATTAGAGATTTGCGACTACAATGGATTCTTTCACACTTCTAAATGATAGTACTAAATATATCTCTTTGATATATAAAATTTATTTTACTATTACACATGCATTATGCTAAAATTGCTATAAAAATGTTGGGCATTTGTCATTGCAAACTAACTTCTCATGTAGGAAAAAAATTGGATCCTGTTATATTATAATTACAATTAAATAACTAAAAGAGTATGAAGTACTAAACTTCTTACTTTTACACAACTTTTAATTATTTCATGATAATTGCAGAAACTGAAGACTAATTGAGTTCAGAATAATTAAAGTCACTCGACTATAGTTACTCAGATGCACACGCACTATGAAAACGAAGCATAATGAACAAAAATAATGAAACTATTTCCCCTTTATTTAATGCATGTAGTAACTAATTCTAACTCATTTATCATAATTATGAGCTGATAATAGTATTCAAGAAATGGCTGAAGGCAGTAAAAGGATAATTCAAAGCTGCTATTGGACACACAAAAATTTAAACACTGAATTTCAAAACATACTTCTCATTATAAAAAAGTTTTTGAATTTCCTTTCACTCCTAACTAGGCTGAAAAGACAAAAAACATTCCTAGCTATGTAGCTAATAGACTGTATAGTATTTTAGAACTATTCAATAATAAGGTGATCAGTAAAAAGTATTTTTTTACCAGTGTCAGGTGGTACACTTTTACATTGTGTTGTGTAACAACACTTTCTCAACTGCTCTAAGTTTCTCAAGAAAATTTTTGACAACTTTGATGAAAACTTTCAAAGGAATTAACTGGAAGCAGAGTTGCATCTGTTAAAAAGTTCATAATCAAGAGAGAATTAAAGGCTTGACAGTTAATACATGAAATTGTTGTAGAAAGGCACTTTGCTTATTAAACTTATGAAGAATTCATATCTTTTGTATACATGTTTTACACAATACAAACAAATGATTTTATCACTACAAATAAATTACACATACTATGTTTATGTGCTAAGCCTTTGATTCTCTCTTTTTTATGATTGCAATTTATGCAGGGTTTAAAACAACATTAAATTGTGATAGTTATGTGTGAGTTTCAGTTAAATTTAATTTTGCATATGAATTTTCAATATTTTTTTTGCTTCTTTTTTTTTTGATAAATAATTGTGGTTGAATGACTCAAGATGTATCACAATTTTAATAACAGTTACCTACCTTTAATTTCTTGTTTCTTTCTATATTTTCCACATCAATATATTTATTAACAGTGATACCAAAAATCCGAAAGTACAACAAAGTTTTAAACTCATGCCAAACACTAATATCTTTGTGGTATGTACTCTCTATTTTTTCCATACATTTACTACAATTCCTACATTTGCTACATATTATTTTTCTGTAGAAATTCCTTGGAAATACTGACTCCATATTCAAGACAAAGTCAATCTAAAATACACAAGATTAAATCAGAATAATCCATAATAGATTTCGAAAGGGGTTCAAAACAATGAAATGCTTAATCTCAAGGTTACATGAAGAAGTATCAAATTCAATACACTTTACAGTGTATTGTTTCTTGTTTGTCTTATATCAAAGTTAATTTCAACATTAATGAACAGAAAAATATGAATGATTTCATTTGGAAAGTTACCCTTAATTTTAAACTTCTCAATTCAGCTTCTTCTTGTATTAACTTCACATCATCTATAGCCAATCCAGTCTGAAAGTAAAAAAGCAAATTAAATTTTTTTTAAGATAAAGCAACCATTCATTGTGCACATAATAATTACACCAGACATTTCATAAAGCTTACAAGCAAATTTGACAATAAAATTGGCATCAGTATCAAGAATAAGATCCACATTGGATATGACACTCTGAACAGTGAAATTTCTGTGAGATCTCCAGTTTCAGATACATTTTCAAAAGAGAGATGAAAGATATTTTCGAAATCAAGTTCTCCTGTAGTCATTGTCATAACTTTAATATGAGCGAGTCCAGGAGTGAAAAATGGAGATCTCTGAGACAAACAAGAAACAGTACCATAAGTTTACTTGATTACAATAATTGATATATAAGGGAAAAAAGTGAACATGCTTATATTATATTCAATTTCAGAATATCGGCTAGTTTATCATTCTGCTAAATCAAAATGTCTTCTGTATATCATGTCCAAAAATGCAACTTTTTTTAGTGACTTAAAAAAATCTAATTATTATACATGATTATTTGACTTTGCAGCTCAGATGTATTTGTTTGTTGGCTATCTAATGTGTTTGTTGAAAACAAGTGAATGTCTATATCATCATGCTGTATATTGATTAATATTTGAAACAGATAGTAAGAGTGGTACAACATCAAAGGCACAAGTTATCAAATATTGCTTGCAATAATTTCCCACACTTTAGAATCATTGCTCAAAGATGGACAGAATGCCTATTGTATAACTTTGGGATACACTCAATACTATTAAATACTGTCAGTTTCTTACTATAAACTCTAGTCCTGGAACATAGAAGATCATGTAGAATGCAATAGAAAAAGCTACTACAAGAACTGTGGTCAGGAGAATTGTTTTTCCAAAAGTGAGAATTATTCTTTCAAACATAATTATCTGCAATCCTAAATAACCAATAATAATACTAAATAATAATATATATCCAAGCTATAACTTAATAATAATAGGAAAATCTTTCTCTTTTTAACAGCCAATATTTTGAACCCAACGTTTCAACTTCTTGCAGAAGTCCTCTTCAGGGGTCAACTGAGGTCGAACTCTTCGCGGTGATATAATAATACAAAGTAAAACAGCAAGATTTCTGGAGGGCACGCTTACTGTTTATTATATCCTGGAGGGTGATTTGCACACAGCATGGACAACCAGCATACTGGAAGCTCTAAACTATGTCTCTGTTAAACTTGTTGTTGTCAGGTGTCATCTGTATAAGTAGAGTTTCCTTGATCTACAACTCATGAATCTTACTGGCTCTGTCTACAACTCTTACCTCTTCCCATTTAATGGGGTGATGTTGCTACCAAGCATGTTCAGTAATGCCTGAAACCTTCTCATCACTTCTCTTACAAGCATCCTGATGTTCTTTTACTGTCTCCTCAAGCCTGGTAGTTGTTTTACCTATGTATACTTTACCACAATGCAGGGTATACTGTACACTATGGATGACTTTAGTAAGATGTGATCTTAGTGTCTTACCCGACTTAAATGCTGTTATGATGTCAAAGTCTCTACACACTCTCTGAATGCTCTAACTCAATCATGCTATGTACGGAATAGTAATAATCAAATCTTTCTCCTACTCAGAGTCTGTGTGATCTTTAGAAGGTAACTCTTTAGAGCCTGCCTTAATGGTTGCGTTGTCATAACCATTACTTTGAAGTACTTTGTGTAGGTGTTTCTATTTAGGATGATGAGACTTCAAGTGAAGGTATCTATCTGTGTGTGTAGGTTTTCTGTACACAGTGGATATAAGCATACAATCACTCTCTCTCTTTAATAAGCAATCCAAAAAAGTAGCTTACTGTCTTCCTCTGATTCCATAGTAAATTTTATAGAAGGTCTTACGGAGTTTAAACGGTCCAACAAATGTTTTTCACTTCCTTTCTTAACTATGCAAAATGTGTCATCTACATAACTCTTCCCTAATACAGAGCTGAGTTTAAAGCTTCTTCCTCAAAAAATTCCATGTACAAGTTGGCCACAACATAGCGGAAGCAGGAGAACCCGTGGCTGCTCCATCTACGTACTTGTTCATAACAGTTCCCGTTGTACCTAAAGCAAATCGACCTAAGGCAGACCTGTAATAATTCTGTGATGAACTCAGGAGATAGACATGTTCTCTTATCTAGACTTTTATCATTCTGGAGCTTATCTCTGATCACAGATCTGCCTCGTCTATTGGAGCATTGGTGAACAGGGAAGACACATCAAACTCACCATCATTTCGTCAGATCTCAAGCATGCACTAGTAACTGTTTGCATGAAATGTGTTGAATTCTTTATGTATGATTGTGTCTTACCATCCAGTGTCTTGAACTTTGATAAATTGTAAGATGGTGATCCAATGCAGGAAACTATATAGGTCTAAGTGGGATTCCTAATTTGTGTATCTTAGGAAGACCAAAAAGAAGAGGTGTTCTACATCAAGTGGGTCTTAACCTGTTGTACAACATAGTAGGAATTTTACCTTCCCTTTCTAAGTTCTTTAATATACGACCTATTTTAGTTTCCTGAGTCTTAGTTGGATCCTTCTTAACAAGTCTGTAAGTGCCTGACGGTATTAACTGGGTGAGCTAAGAATGGTACTCTTCCTTATTCATGAGGACTGTGGCTCTAACTTTATCAGCTGGAAGAATGGCAACATCAGACATATGTTTTAATTCACTTAAAGCTTTTCACTGTTGTTTACTTAGATTATCCTGTGGTAGCTTAGATTTTTTTAAATACCACAAGCTCTAACCCTTAAGTCATTTGCCTTATCCTCACTAAGAAACTTAGTTACAGCTTCAAGGGAAAGGTTTGATTCTTACTATTCCGTACATAGCAGGATTGTGCGAGAGCATAAAGAGAGTGTATAGAGACTTTGACATCAAAATAGCAGTTAAGTCACCATGGAGAGTTCGACCTCAGAAGAGGAATTCGGCAAGAAGTCGAAATGTCGGGTTAAGTTATAATTAAAAATATTGGCTGTTAAAAAGAGAAAAATTTTCCTATTATTATAATTATTTCAGCCGAGAATGACTGAATCATTATAACTTAATACAATATGATAACATGGTCATGTTGTATAATTATGAATACTAAGTATAATTGCATACCTCCAGGTAGCATTCGAAGATATATTAGTAAATTTATCCATGCTAGGAAAACAGCAACTGAACCTAGCTGCCACTGCCATGTTGAAGGACACGGACAAGTAAAGAATGAAAAGTAGACAAATATAATTGAGAAAACAAACAATGCAACGTCTATATAATTTGTCCAATCTGTCCAGTAATGAAATTTCAGCATAAGACACTGAACAAGTTCAATAAACAGATGAAAAACTGCTATTATAATTATCACAACAGCTTCAAATATTAGAAAACCTTTTGTAGCATTCATTAATCCTGTATAAAAGCAATAATATATGCATTAAAATTATTGATAACAGACATATGCTTTACAAGTGCCAAAATAACCAATTACTAAAATATGTTTAAATTTTAGTATTTTATTATTAGATACTACATTAATGTGGTAATTTAAGTTGTGGAGAGGTAGTAGTAGTACAATCTTTTGGTCAAATATATTGAGTCAACCTCAAACAAATTGCAACAAAAGCAAACTGATTTGTTACTTTGTAATATCCTCTATTACAGCAAAAAAAAGTCTTAAGGAATCTTCTCAGGGGAACATGATGAAAATCATTAAAATATGTAATTCACTTAATGTGTACTTAATAGTTTGTGGTTTTTGGTATTTTTGGTCTATCTTACATCAAAAGTTAAAATACCATCAGATAGCTCTTAAAAGGCCAACATTTTCATACTAAAATTAGTAGTCAGAGACAACATATGAATGAGTTCCATTATTTTTCAAGTATCAGTGATAATAATATAATAATTCACTTGACTATTAAATGTTTCTCATCATCACAGTTTCCTTTCTATTGCCACCAACAGAAATGTATTTAATGTTGACACTTCTTGCATGAGCATTTCAGAGTAGTACATTCAATCTGGCAATTACATCTGCAACAAGTGTTGAGGAGCAGGAGGTAGAGATGTTTGAAGTAGCACAAACACCTTTTCATACTCCTGCCATTCCCAGTCGGCTGGATGAAGTCCACCAGCAGATTATTCGCATTCCCTCAATTGAAGGTACATATGAAGGCCATGATCCTTTGCTGCTATGTAGTTGGTGACAAGGACTGTGGTTTTACATGAGATGTTTAGAAGCCACCATTTTACAGAGTTGATTATGTTGAATGGAATCTAATGTGTCTATTACCTTTCCATCGTACACTATTATTAATGTTTTTTCTGCTGTATCATCACTTTGTATAACACGGAATTAGAACTGGAAGGCCTTTGCTGATTCATGGGACATATATACCATATGCTTCAATCCCACATCAAGCTTCTATGCAGCAACAAGATACTATAAGCACGGTCTGCTAGTTTGTTTGTTTTTTATTCCTAATGTCATGTTTAATGTTGGTTTTCCTGGTATTATCTAACTTCCATATGCTTCTATTCTCAAGTCATTATGAGGACACTAAGCCTTGACCCAGTGGAGTCTTTTTACAATTAATTGAGACAAGCTGGGTAGTAATGAAGGGAGGGTGACTGAAGCTATCCAACTTAGAAGTAGTGGGAGCTTAGCCCACTCAATTTTGTAAGTAGCAAGATGAAAAGTAACAATGAGTAATTTATGCATCTAATAAAATAGCATTACAACAGCTTAGTAAAGTGTTTCACAAAAATTTGAGTGGACTTGATGTATACTCATAATGGCTCGGGAAGGATGGCGCCTTTATAATCATTTTTTTCTATCACTTCACTTAAACAAAAACTTACAAAAGAACAAAGTTTATTCAGTGCTATATATTATTTGTACACATAGTAGATATAATCTGCAGCGATCTCGCCCCCCATATTATTATTTTTTTCCTAACCCTTTAATTGAGACATGGTATTGGCTTCTTCATAAAATTGACACTGCAAGTCTGATTATAGATGGTATCAGCAGCATGCAGGTCATGCACATGTAAAATGACTGACTACTAATTACTGTTTTCCTATTTAAGAGCATCTGATGATATACTAACTTTTGATGAAGAGGTACCAAAACAAAAAAAAATTACCAAAAATACCAAAAACACAAACTGCTAATAAAGAATTAAGTGATTCACACATTTTAGCGATTTTCACCATGTTCCCCCTAGAGGATTCCTCAACAATATTTTTTTGCTGTTATAGAGGACATTATATAAGAAACATAACCAGCTGAGTTCACTTTTGTTGCAATTTGTTCAAGGTTGACTTATTCTTCAGGTTCAAGCCCTTCACCAGAAGACTCCACCAACAATTCTCGTTGACAGACATCGAGCATGAACAGTCATTAGTTTGTTGTTTAATTAAAATAATTCATAATTAAACTTTTACTATTTTATTAAACTAACCACAATCTCCACATTGTTCGTCAGATACTCCACATTGTAATTTTGCTCCTTCATCATGGCAAACCTCTCTTCCAGTTAAATAACCCATATTATTGCTTTCGTTCACAATGGAAGTAACAACTGCTATTGTTAATTGACATGACATAAATGACATCTGTTAAATATTCTAAATTTCCTCTTACCACACTGATTATCACTGAGATGGTAAATGCTTGAGTCATTAAATAAACCAAATATTCCACTAGAAACTGCTTTACCTATAGTTCAGGTAAAGTAACTTAATGCTTAATTGACATAATATATAGTCCTATACACATATCCTGTTGAACATTAGTTAAAACGACATATGACAAGACAGAGACAGACCAAATGTATACACTATAAAAATACACACAGAATTTAGATCATAATTAGGTAAAATTTCACCAGTGTCATCCAACGCCACCCCACATTAATACAGAATTTCTACTCTTTTTATCAGTTATATAAATGGATTAATTTTTCTATCTCTCCATTGTCTTATTTAAATTACTGTTTTCCAGGCTATATTCAAATTAATTGGACATTCACGCTCATTCCCTTACACATTATTCTGACATAGATAGTTTGTAATAACGTATGCTAAGTTTGTCTTTCTGTTAGCTTAATAGTTTAGTGTTGCATTTTTTATCTGCGACTTCTTTACAAATAATACAATTATAATCAGCCAGGGAATTTAAATCTTACAAATGCTTATTCTGGTGAATATATTTGTAACTCTTGAGTATTAAACTCACAGCTCTTGTCTTGAGGATTTGGAGAGATTAAAGCAAAAACTGTCAGCAGTACAACAAAAAGTGCATAAAGTCCTAGTGCTACCAAGTACCAAAAAAACCCAGAAGATTTCCACTTCTTGTTCACTAAAGCTTTAGCCAGTGGATGATCCAGTAAATCCTTATGTTTCTTTTTGGTCTATTTACATACAGCATAGACATTATTACAGAAATTACACCAGATTCAATATAAACTAAAGTGATTAATCAGGTTAAATTAACAATATTACTCATTTAAGTTTCTGAGTAAAAAATAAAAAATTGTATTTAGTGGACTAATAGCTTTCTCAAGTACTATTGATAACCTTGCTTGTCCTGTTTATTCGATTAATATTCTTTCAGTACTACTTACACTGAAGTAGTGCAGGAATATGTTAAGTTTAAAAAAAGCACATTGTATATGAGCATACTACTAGTTATTTTACAATTATAGTGCATTCAGTGTTTTACATATGCCCCTAACTTTGTGTGCATTTTCAAGAGGACTTCAGTACTCTTTAAATATGTCATTTGATTTCTGACATTTAACCTTTTCTCTGGTGAATGTGTTTCAGGCCAGCTACAGAATTGCATATTAACAACTAAAAACCACATTGTTCCTGTGAGTTACAAATTCTGAAAACACATGCTAATTTATGTTGTTTTCACAAAATTAAATTTTAAATCTATTTTGTAAATATGAGCTTATTAACTGAATACAATAATTTAAAAATACAATAGATAACCATCTAGATGATAACACTTTACAATGAGTCATAAAAATCAATAGATCCCGTGAAACAATTTGGTTAAAAATATTCTCACCAATTTTACCTCATCACTGTTATTAGCATCAGAATACCCAAAATTACAGTCAAACAAAAGCTTACAACTCAGATCCTGTTCCAACTGGGAATCTGTGATTACCATGTAAGTGTCATAAATGTTTGATACCACTGTTTCTTTGAAGTTATCATTAATATAAGCTATGCTCTATCCTAAATGTTTTTTAATAGAGTTCATAGCAAGAACATCTGGGGATATTTGTTTATGTATGTTAGGATGTACGTATGCCATTTTTGTACCTTGACCATGAAGTTTTTGGGTTGTCTCAGCGGACAGCCTCGTAACAAACTTCACTAAACAAAATCTTCTGGTTTATCAATCTTCACCCGTATAATCCAAGGAATGAACTGTTCACCACTTTGAATTCTTTTGTGGGTGCAATTAAAGCTTACTAATAAGATTAGGTTCACATCCGTGCTGTAATTCCTTAAAATAGCCTATTATTGTTGTTGTTGTTGTTGTTTTATTTAAGCACTGCAGTTTTATGTAAATGAGGCTCTTTTGTCATTTGTGTAATTTTTTTAAGTTTATCATTAACTTAAGCAATGTTCAATCTTAAATGTATTTAACTAGTGTTCATAGGAAGATTGGTTCAATTTAAATCTGATATCACATGATGTCACATTGGTGAAAAGGTCAACGAATCAAATAGAAAACTGATCAAACCAATTAGATTTTATGGCAGTTTCATAACATCAATCTATTAAATTATTATATCATCATAGATAAGAATGTGGTATTATTACTGCTAGCATATATTGTATATACATTCCTAATATTTACAATGACACTTCAATATTGCAATACCATAAGTAGAAGAGGATGTGCCTGCTTCTTATCTTCACACCATCTAAGATAAATAGGTTATTGTAGAATTTATATAGTTTGAAACCAATGTCAACCAAACTATAGAAAATCACGAGTCTGGCAGCTAGCATTTGCACGAGTGCTGTAGGCATGACTGTAAAGGTCACTGACAGACGAGTAATATTCCTGCAGTATTCAATGATTAATCAATTTATTGTGTACTGGTCATGCGCGAATGGCATAAAAACTGAGTGGCTAATATAATGGATGCTGCCAAGAATTTTTTCGATTTGCTTATTCTGAATTGAAAATCTTTTCTCTAATATTCGAGGTGGAGTATAAGGGAATGTGAAAGGCAAGAAACACCACCATCTTGTAGCATTGAGAGTGAACAATCAGTTAGTCTTGATGATGAGGAATTGCATAAGTTTTTAGAAGAGCAAAAAAACTGTAATACTCAAAATAAAACATTACCCGACTTGTGAACGTGGTAGTTTGTGCAAAGGGATAAATAAAAGAGAAAATTGAGAATATTTCTCCCAAAGAATTAGACAGACTTCTTGCAAAGTGCAAGCGGTAGTCTGTGTGACGTTGGTTGGTTTTCACACTATAATTTTTGTAGTGTAATGTTTAACACAACTGTAAAGTGGAGGGTTAAAAATACACAACTGCTATTGTTAAATTCACAAAAAATACTACATCAAAGTGTGAACTTGTTTTGTGTTGTCAGTCACACACTGTAGTTACAATTGTGCTACAATGAATCATTAGCCTGCTGACACGAAGTTGACACACAAACACATAAGGTTATATCCACAAGTTGTTTAGTTTTGCAAACAATGCTTACCTACCTACACTCCTTCAATCTGTCCAAAAATTTTACTTCATCATCATCAATATAAGAAAAATCATAAATAGCCTTTATTGTTCCGTTCGAATGCTCAGTTGAAGTGCATTGATCCATAATATATTTAGCCACATCTGAAAAAAATATAATTGATTTCAATATTGTGAATGATCAGAGTACAATCAGAGTACATAGTTAAATATAGTTTTTGGTATGACATGTAGATTTTGCCAATACATAGATAACACTACTAATAAAGACAAATTCAAACCATAAAACAATGATGAATAAAAAAAACCTCAAACTATTAACACAGACAAAAGACAGACAAGCTGACAATATGCACAAAAATATACCGTTTTGCTGAAATAATGGAAAAAAAATTTAAGCTAATATACTAGAGGGTAATAATATGTAAAAAAAAACAGTCACATAGACTTACTATAATAAAGAGACGATCAAACACGCAGTGCAATGCTTATCATTTATAGTTGTTGTGGTAAAGATTTAGGTGATGATTTCAGCAACGTTACATTACCTAGCTACGTTTATGAATCTATGATAACTTTTACTAAGCTATGCTTTGTGGCTGTTTAAACATAACAGCAATTTCTGTAGTGATTGACGCATTAACTTTTTTTTTTAATTTGGTGTAATCCTTTAACTACTTACCAGCCATTGTGGAATTACATTATTGTTCAAAGAGTGATATATTTCTTACATACTTTTGAGTTCCTTCGATTTTAGGTTATGTATTATAGCAATTATACAAATTTCTGGTTAACTGAATGATAATTTGTATTCATTCAATACTTAATCAAATTGCTAAATTCACACATTATACTATTTTACCGTCGACAATAATGTAATCCAGCTGAATAAATCAAGATGTATAGGCTATATATGGATTTCAGACCCAATACAAAAATCAATCTAACCTAAGAAATAGCTCTATGAACATAAGTAAGTATCACTCACGAGGCATTTCATTTATTAGCTCTTTAAAAATTGTACTCCCTTCTCTGGACTCCCATTTGCAGTTTAAAGCAGAACGCCAATTATCACTTCCACTTCTTACAATTGCCATTGCAATAGACCTGGAAAAATTTTAAAATAACAACACTCATAATAAAATTTGAGTAAACATTCTAGGAATACAGATATTGGAGCTCAAAGACCATTGATGAGTGTATGGCATAAATTTGAGACAAAAGTATACTAGCACTCTAAATATTATATAGAATAATTATACTTTTGTTTAACAATCTTTTAACTGTTGAAGCACCATGATGTATGTTTACTGACAGAGAAAATCATAGATATGATCAGCCAGACAGACAGAGAAAATCATAGATATGATCAGCCAGACAGACAGAACAAATGCTATAACTCTCTACACCCATATGCATTCAAATATCCGTTGCGTTTAACTTGCATCTTCTAAATTTCTTCACCACTTCTTTTTTTAAAAACTTACTCTTGTTCATATCTAATTGCTGCTTCCAGAGGTGTTACATTGAATATGCTGTGTTTCAATGTAACATCAGAGCCTTCACTAAGTAAAATTTTCACTATGGCCAAATGATTGTTTTCTATGGCTATATGAAGTGGAGAAATGTATTGATCAGGATTTAGTAGTGCTTTGAGTTCTTTAGGGTTGTAGTCTTTTATAGTTTTGATCAATAACTTCAACAACCTTTCATGCCCACTGCAAGATGCCATGTCCAAAGGTGTTTGCTTGTCATTATTTCTATAAAAAAAATATTTATATAAGGTAAGTAAGGCTGAAAATGATATTTAAAATATAAGAGAGCTAAGTAAAGTATTCAATAACTATATAGTCTAGTGCTTGAAATTTCATTGTGAACTAGTGATGTGTATTATAAATAATAATGAGGAGCTAGCCATGACATTTTATAAAAACAAAGAACATAAATAACTCCTAGCATAGTGACATTCACACTCACGATATATACATTCAATGCTTACATTGATTAAAGAGCAAAGTAAGACCATCACTTTTACCTCAGCCTTACAGTGTTGGATGGTATCTGAACCTAAGATGGCTCGCTAAATAGGAAAATTTGAGACTACAGCTTTGGAAAAGTATGAATTTGACAGCCATCACTATGAACAGAGAAAGAATACCCAGCTATTTTTTTTTAATGTGAAATCACTGGGAAATCATTTCACTAAAAACAGCAGTGATCTTCATGTACTGGACAGCAGAAACATCATGGATGTACTCGCAGCTAGGGCAGTTGATTGAGCAAATTGGCATTAAGGAATACAAATGTTATGCAGAAGAGAGGGGGGCAAAGCAGAAACATCATGGATGCACTAGCAGCTAAGGCAGCAGATTGAGCAAATACATCATTGACTCAGTCAAACACAAAAACTTACACTTTACAATTTCTTTCTCAATCACTTTGCACTAAATGTAGCTTTTCTCTCTCTTTCACAGGCTTTTTTAAACAATGCAGAATTAAAAATATTTGGTTGCCACCAGGACCGCTTGTTTAATGCGCTAGCACTCTGCTGCTGAGCTACGACAACCAGCTGGCAAACAGCCTGAAAACAAACACTTCAATTCTGTATTTATACTGATAGGGGTGCAGTACCACTTAAAACTGCAGCGCTAAACCGCAGAGGAGGAGAAAGATTCCAATTCTGCTATCTTCTGACGAAGTTCTGACATCTTCAAAAATGTCATATCCGAGAGACAGTTACTTGTGTCGGCTGAAAAGAAGTTGTGAGTGACTTTGGATGAGTACTTCATCCAAAGTCACTCCCATCTTCTTTTCAGAATAAGGAATAGCTATAGTGGTTAATTCGTTACAATATCAAGATTGTAACAAATGGTTAACGGTAAACCTGAACATCAAAAACTTTGTAGACCAGCTAAGACAATATATATAGCTAAATAGATAAGAGAGTAGCTAACTAGTTGCTTCACGAATACATGGAGCTTGATGAACGCAAACATTAAGTATTTACTCTAAAAAATTGTCATTAACTTTATTGCATTCAGGATAGGGGGGACCATCTGTACAGTCCCTTTAGCTAGTGCAGGGAAGTGTTGACACTAATATTAAGCGTTAACCAACTCCCAGTGATCCTTATCAAATCGTAATTTTAGTGAATTCAAGTCCGGGGGGGGGGGGGGGGGGGGGGGGGGGGCATCTGTGACGATGGGGGGACTGTCTGTGTATACTCAGACTGACCTGCATGCTAGGACCATTAGTACCTATACACGGTACACACACGTATGATCCGCTGCACCATCGGTGTATACAGAGACAGTCCAGCCAAACAATTTTTGGGTGGAATCGAATTTTGCATTATAGTAACAGTAAGTAAAGGTGAACTTCAGTAGTCTCATCAAAAAAAAGTAAGGAATGTTGCTAATTTTATTTCAATGGTACGTGAGGATCATATCTTGATCTAAAAAAGCTGAGTATGTAAGACAAAGGATTCAACATGGCATAATTATAACAGCATAATGCCGTAGAAAATAACCTCATTTCTCAATTATGATAAATGAAGTTACATCTCCTTAAATATAAATGGCGTACAGCCTAAATTGTACTTTTTTACAGTCAATTACAATTGCTTCTGTGATAAATGTTTGAAAGTTCTCAACAAGTATTCATATGATAAAACCAAAAAAAATTTAATGAATTTATTCCTCACATTGTTTATGGGATAGCAAAAAAATCAAACTCCAGAACAAGTTTGTCTTTTTCTGAACATGGAGGCCAAACATCACTGTTTACAATAGCTTTTGCCAAAAATGGGTGTTCCCAGTAAATTGCCACTTTTAAACCACAAAATTTAAGCCCTTGTACATTTTCTGGATTAGCCATTGATGACACTGCCCAACTATTTCTATTGCGCACCAAGTTCCATGCTCAATACTTCAATCAAACACCAAAAAAATGTCTCACTTGCTTGCTACCTCTCCATCAATAGAATATTTATGATCACTTGAAAAATGAAATTATTTAGCAGTGTAATTTCACTTTAGCTATTGCTTGCCTTAAAGTAAATCCAATTTGATTTTGCAGCAATCGCTCCATAGCTTGAGAATGTCCATTCATACAAACAAGATGAAGAGCAGTATTTCCATCCTTGTCTTCCACAAGAAATCTGCATGATTTCTTTAGAAGACAATCAATAACTCTGTGAAATCATTACGTTATTAGTATTAAAATTCTGTAGGCATTGTTTAGCACATACAAAAAGGTTAGGTACTAATCAGTCAGTTTTGATTAGGATCAGTTCTTCAATCAAGAAGTAGTAATAAGTAGGATACAAAGAATTATACCACATAACATAATGAGATTAACAAATAAATGGTAGGAAAAGTGGAGAAGAGAGGTAACTGAACAAATTGATCCTAATTTGATGCTAGATGCATATTCTACTTACTATAAATAAACACAATATTGGTATGTCAACATAACAGTGTCATCGTTGTAATTATATTGTATTATACTATAATTATTGGCATAATCATGTTTTCTTACTTAATTGGTCATTTATACCTGGTTTCTTTTATATACATTATTCACTTACAAAACATGGCCTCTAGCTGCTGCACAATGCATTGGCGTCCATTTGTCTTTATTCTTTGCTTCCAAATCAATTGTTTTACACTTCATTAAATGTCTGACACATTCAAGGTTGCCTCTTTCAGCTGCCAAGTGAAGTGGAGTGTTTAAAGACTTGTCCATGTTATTAATAATCTCTTCATACTTTTTCTAATTATAAAAAAATTATAGTACCTTACATAATAATTCGCACTACTGAATTTTTAAGAAGTAATTTAATATTACTTACTGCAGTCCTGCCATAGGCCAAAATTTTCTGAATAAAAAATGCATTATAAAAGTTTTTTTTAATATTGTTATACTTGCATATACATTATTATTTTCATGCTTCTCAATCAATAGTAATACATACTTTTAAAAATGTAGCATGTCCTTTTTCTGCAGCTAAATGCAAGATATTTTTTCCATTTACATCAACATCTTTGATATCCACACCATTGGACACCAGCATTTCATGTGATTCAATATTTCCTCTAATAGCAGCACAAAGTAAAGGAGTGTGCATTTCCTTGTTCATTATGGAGGGATTAGCACCTCTAATAAAATATACGCAATAGATAATTACCACTTATATGCTATTTAGCATTACACTTGCTATGTAAAAGCAAGCATTCTATTTACTTATGGTTCCCAATATAAATATATGTTCTAGATTGTTTGCCTTTTTTGCTGATATTAAAACTATTATTTTAATGAAGCACCAAAGGTGGGAACCCTCAGCGCTACTAAACACTACCTAGCTACTACAATGTAATCTCAGACTAAAATAACAAGCAATCAATTAGCTATTTTAATCAGGCATCAATTATAGCTTGAGTAATGAAAATGGTACATGGAAACCTGTCTTCATAAGAGTAGAAGCTAAATTGTCCAGAAACACACACTGCTTTCAATGCAAAACTTCACTTCTTTCAACTTCCCTGAGCATAAAGCAAACTACACCACTGGCTGCAAGAAATGATTAGCTCATGTGATTATGATGTGACGCTAGGGGGCGTTACCCACAATAGCTGATACCTACAGGGAGCTGAAAGCTTCATGTTTTAACAACAATTAGTCTGATATATTTGAAAATGTAGCACAATGAATGGTCCTAAATCAGAGTAAGTTCATACTTATATCAATGGCTAATTGTCAGTAATCTCCAAAATCAGAGACTGACAGACAGACAGACAGACAGACAGGCAGACAGACAGACACATAGACAGACAGACGAACAGACAGACAGACAAACACACAAACAGACAGACAGACAGACAGGACGACTACTATAACACTCTTGCACATGCACGCTGAGTATCTAAGTAATAATTTTTGCTGTATGGTTGTCTTATCATGAAACTACAATTTCACATGTTTAGATTAGGGCTACAATTATGTTTGTTTATTAATTAACAGCCAATATTATCTGAAAATCACTAAACTCAACATTTTGTCTTCTTTTGGTCCCTGAAGAGGACTTCGGCAAGAAGTCATAATGTTGGGCTAAGTTTTAATTAACATAATACTGGCTGTTAGAACAGAGAAGTTTTGCTATGATCATAATAGGTAACCTTATATAGTAGTCGAAACCATTGCAAAATACCTTATTCTTAATAATGGTCGACATAAATAATTTAATATATATTTGAATATTTACACAATGGTCATGAACATTTAAATATTAATGCTGAAACTAACTTATAACATTTAAGTGTCAGCTATGATTTCAAATAATATCCACTTTCTTACTTGCTAATCAAGAAACCAATTACACCAACTTGATTATATCTTGTAGCAATATTGAGAGGTGTATTATAAAATTTGTCCAGTTTATCTTTGTCTTCAATAAAATTTTTAACCAAAGCTTCATGCCCAAATCGAGCTGCCACGTGTATAGGAAATGTATTGTTCTCATTTGATGATTTATCTGCTTCATTGGATTCAAGTAAATTAACTATTTTAATATCTCCTCCTTGACAAGCAAAATAGAGTGGAGTTTTTTTGTGGATTCCTTTAGCATTTGCTATTTTATTTTTATTTTCAATATCTTCAAAATGATCAAAAAAATAACTTAAAATCTCTAGTCGTTTTTCTTGACAAGCAATGTGCACAGGAGTTAACCCTTCCATGTTTTGACCTTCTTCATCGCATAGAACATTGATTAACTCTTCTTGATCATATAGCTCTACCAATAACTCTACAATATCTTTATTTCCACTCTTGGTAGCCTCATGAAGTGGAGTGTTTCTGGAACTGTTCTTTTCTTTGAATACTGCTAATTCGTTGAGATTGTCCTTTATAATCTTTATATTTTCAAGATTTCCTTTTCTGCAGGCCCCACAGAGTATTTTAATACTACAACCCTGTGGAAATTTTGAGTGTGCATTTTAAATATAACTTGCAAAATACTGAATGTAAAATACTCTAGTATTTGCACTACTAACAGACTAGAAGTGTGGCCATTTTCATAGTATCTCAGCCATGCACACAATAACTACATAGCAACTATTGAGGTAGTGCTACAGTAGAACCTCCCTTATCCAGACCTCTAATATAGGGGCACTTCGCTCTACTGGGCAGTTTGTAATTTACCTTGGTAGGGTAAAGTAAATAAGTACTGAATGGCTGCTTAATTAATAAATGCTGGAACTAAGTCTTACATCCTAAATTATTTATGAAACTTGGCCAAAAATAGTCTTGTGATTCTATGCTACATGTAGGTATTACATTAAATGTTTTAATGCGTCTGATGTGGTTTCATCTGTTAATCTGAGATACGGGCAATTCTAAGTTACAGGCACCCCCAAAACACGATGCCAGTATAGCAGTGGTTCTACTCTACTACGATTAATATAAGCTAGAAATTCGCACTACTTAGACACTCACAAAATAGTGATCAATTTATTGGTATTGCTTTTGATTGAATATATAGTTTGTACTTAGAAATATAGCAGGAAAAATGGTATTACTTTATTGTTTAAACTCACTGACATAGCATTTATGTCAGGCATAGTGTTCAAGGCATTGTACACAATTCCTAGCAAATAGCAATCTGCTGGGAACTTTATGGAATTCTTCATTAATACAGTAAAACTTCCCAATGCTCTGTAATTATGCTGCTATTAATTTCATATAATTCCTCCTACTTCATTTCACACAACTTGCCTGCACTACCTATTCTTTTTCAAAGATTTAGGTTTTGTTAGAAGTCATGATAACTTTTGAAGCAAGCCAAAATCTTTTAAAATGAAATGCTAGCACTATAGAAATTACAAGAACCCCATTTAGTCTCAATATCTTTATTGAAGTGAACCAAAAGGTTAACTGTACCACTATAGTTTTAACTATTACTTAAGAAACATAAATAACTGATAGGTCAATGACCCCAAATATAGCCAAAATCTTCACCAACAAAATATCAAATGACAAAACTACAACAAAAATTGGGATTTATAATTTTGAACCGGTATAAACACTAAAATTCAGGTAGGCACTATAAAAATGTAAAAGAAAAATGATATTGCTGTAGAAAAATATAGCTAAATAACTAATGCTTGCAGAAAAACTATAGCTAACAAAACTAAAGTAAAAAGGTCACTGAAGCAATACAAGAGCCAGCATTGTATATCGAGTGTCACTGTATTATTGCTTATTTTGAGGTAAAAAATAAAAACAATTATAGCTGTACATTTCACTTTCATCAGCTATACATTCCCAAAACTTCATTATTGAAACCAATGAGAGGATATTTTTCATGAAATTGAGCATTGTGGTTACTATGATTTAAACATGGGGTTTTAAATGTATGTTACATTAAAGGCTAAAATTTGTAGTCTTGTTATAATACCAAGGAATAATTGAAATGCCGATAAAATATAACCTCACAATTCCTTTCTCAACCTTCTTTTACTCATTAGATGTATTCTCTCTCTTTCACATGCTTTTTAAACTATAAAATATTTGGTTGCCACCTGGAATCGAACCCAGGATCGCTTGCTTAATGCACAAGTACCAGGGAATACATCAGAAATAAACCGTTATAGAATGCATCTATTTTTGGGATAGTATACAGCAAAAGAATATTATGATTTAAGGCTAATATTGCAGTAGTATGTAAATTCTATATATTTTTCAAAAACTTACATCTTCAATCAATTTTGTAACTATGTGCTCATAATTATCTTTATCATCAATGCTCAGAAGGAATGGTTTATCTTGAAGAGCCAAAAACTGCAATACAGTATATTTTTCTTCACCACTGGTCACTTCAGCATCTAAGCCAAAAAACAAACATTTTATAGAATAAGTGCTGGAAAAATTCATATACATATAATATGAATATAGCAAGAAAACCCTCTTTTTATTTTTAAATATGAATATAATTTTATTACAAAACCTTTAACATGGTACTTCACTACTTGCTGCTCTATCCGGGCCTACCACATCATTTAGTTGTCTTTTATGAATTGGAAATGATAAGAGTATACTTTTATGTGCAAGAATATTAACATGTATATTTCAGTACTTCAGTTTAAATATACAATGCCCCAATTTTTTTTATCTAAGAAAGCATACATAGCTAACACACATAGCATGAATAAAAATTGGAAGAGTGATGTGACTGTTATATAGAACTGACATAATTATATTAACTCTATAGGACCAAAATTATAACTTTCTCAACAAAGAGAAAAATCTTACCAGCTTTTCTTTCCAGCAATTTACGTAGCAATTCATATCGTCGGTATTTAGCAGCATAATGAAGAGGAGTATATCCATACATGTCCAGTTCATCAATATTAACATTTTTAAGATGGTCAAATGCCCACTTGTCATTGATACGAACAGCCTATAATAGTTATGTAACATATAACTAATTATACTCAATAGTACTCTCTATATAATCGAAGTGTGTATCCTTAATCCCTAAAACATCTTTGATTGGGAACAAAATGCATTACAGCACATTACTGAACAATTTAATACCACTATTTATGAGTAAGCAGCACCGTGACATGGACTTCTGTACAGGATTTACCCAACCAAGGCTGAATGTCTGAGATGTTGTATATCCCTACCACATATATATATATATATATATATATATATATATATATATATATATATTTATTTATTTATTTATTTATTCCAAGCTAGATATCTTCACAATGATATTTTTAGGTATGTGACCATCATGATATCACATAGTGTTATCTCACACTGTATTGAGCAAGCTCATTACCAGAGTAGTTATAGCAACCTGGCCTGGCAAACAAGTTTTCTGGGTTTTTACAGCTACCTTTACTCTAGTGGAGCCTAGCCAGCCAAGTTAGAGCAGCTGCTATAATATCATAATATTTGTAAATGTTTGAGCTAGAGCAACTGAGTTTTACTGAGATGGTGTGCAGTGCTGTTACAATGAAGTTTGTGAAGCTTGTGTGAACCTTCAAGTTGTGCATTATATCCACATAACTAACCCTGTCAATATCAACAGAAAGCTTGTGGGTTACTGCAAATGACAATTCTACATCACCTGCTGCAAAGTCTGGTGGCAGCTTACCCAATTACTGCTGCAAAGCCTTTTAAGTGAGGAGCTGACTTTTGTCAACCTTAGGCAAGAACAGAAATTTCCCACAATAATATATACTATTATTATATATGTATATACATATACATAATATATATTATAATACATATATATGTTGAGTTTGGTAAGCCTGCAAAATATGAATCACTTGCTGAACCCAACATAGGCCTGCATATCAAAATTTGTTCACACAAAGACCATATCATCAGTGTACATTTCCTTCCTGGACTTCTTCATACTATTATTATGTATAATATACATATACATAATAATATATTATAATACATATATATGTTGAGTTTAGTAAGCCTGCAAAATATGAATAACTTGCTGAGCCCAACATAGGCCTGCATATCAAAATTTGTTCACACAAAGACCATATCATCAGTGTACATTTCCTTCCTGGACTTCTTCATGCATTAAATGATTTTTAATTCATAATTGTTCCTCATGTCCAGAAATTGAGGATTCTTCTTCCTACCAATACAAATTTCTTTTCCTAAAAAATTGGCTTAATTAATCCAGAGACCACTTCCTACCACAAATGCACTGGCAAGCCCTTTAGGATTTAGGCTTTTTCAGGCTGCAATGTCATCTTTCTGCCATCTTTCTGTGGGCTCATCTTGTTAAAAAAAAAAAAAACCAAAAAAACTCCGTTACAATTCACTCGTGTATAGCACGTTGGGGTTATTGTGCTTTACAGCTGAACTCCGTCTTCTAGTACTCAGTCCAGGCACAAGAAGCTCTGGCTAATTAAGCTAGCTAAAGCTAATTGTGTTTGAAAGAAGTCAACGTAGATCATGTTCGTGAGGGCGTAAGTCTTACGAGCAGTGGCCACGACGAGAGCGTATTGCAACTCAATCGAAGGACCAGAACGTATATCTCTACTCTGGGTCTCAGAGTCGCTATCAACCCTATCGCTGCCCCGAGAGCTTGCAACGGAGGATGCTAAAAGGGGGCCGAACCACAATATAGAGCAAAGGCAAGCACCGACTTAGAAATATACATTATCTTAAATGACCTACTCGATTATACACTTGTAATGGTTCGTGGTTATGAATATAACTAGTAATGCGCTCTAATAGCACAAAAAGAGAAGCGAGCGATGCATGTTCCCTGTAATTGCAGCTATTCCATGCATGCTTGGTGTGACTACAAAATACTGTCAAAGTGAGAAAACAATAGTGGTAGCTTTTTTCTATGATGAAGGCTCCTGGTACCGTAATCCTCAGGAATAGTCTAATAAATAAATTAGGAGCATTTAATGGCTTTTCAAAAAGAAAGATTCTTTACTTTGCTACCTGCTTCTGTTTCGTTTTAGCTCTCCTCCTCCTTGCCCTGTCTTTTTCATTTCTTATATCTCTCCTTACTAATTTTTCTTCTGGAGTTTCTAACGCCCTCAAAGCTTTTGACCAAGTTTTTCTAACGTTTTGTCTCTCTTTCACAGAATTTGTTTCACTGAGCATCGCTACTTCGTACTGCGGGTAAACAAAACAAAAATGTTGCTAAGAAGGTTACCCGGCCCGCTCAAGCGCGTAGGAGAAATTGTGCACACGTACGCCGACGCAAGAACAAAAACAATTCCTAGATCTAACTCAACCAGGGACTCATTAGAGAGTCAGCTCCGCTCGCTTCACTGAATTATGTTTATTAGAATAGGTAAAGGTCCTCACTGATTGAGTGCAAATATCAGTTCAGTCTTGACAGGGAGTTAAGCAGGAAGCAGGCAGGGTTCGCACCTTGAGATGTGAACTCAGTCGCTTCCTTGTTTGTCTTCTGCAGGGCAATCAACGTCTTGGGTGGCTGTTCTGCCTGCTGAGAGGGTTGCATCAGAACAGATGAAAAGGCGACAGTTTTGGTTATAGTTTATAGCAGATTTGAATCTAGCTGGTTTGTTAGTTGGAAATACCTTCACTATTGTAAGGCTGACTGCACTCTTTGTTTTTTAAGCTTGAAAACAAAACAAAAGTTACTGAACTTAATGACACATTTGTAAGTATTCCAGCTTAGAAATATTGTAGTGTATAAAAACGATAATTATTTATTACTTTTGTACAGCTAAAGGGGGTTTTCCTTATCTGTTTTAGTCTTTTACCAAATAGGTACTTGTTACACATACCATTACATGCCAATTTAGTTTTAATTTTTCTTTTTACAACAGCTGGTATGTCACACCTCTTGTTAGACACACTTTCTAGCCTGACCAAGAAAAGCCTGATCAGCCCCTGGAATGTCCTGGATCTTGATATCCAAAGATTTCGGTTCCAAACACACTGTGCAGTATCTTAGTTGTTATTCACATTAACTAAAAGCCTTTATCTGAATGGTAAAGGATTTTTTTTTATTTGCAGAAAGAAACATTTACAGATATTGATCTCACTCTCACTGACTACAGCAGTTGGGAAAGGCAGCCCTGTTGAAAGCTCGGGCCTAGCTGTGCAGCCAGTGAGGGGACCTAATAGGAAGGACTTTGCAGCCCTTGTCGTCTGCCCAAGTACAAGGCTCGCTGTCGGATTGGCGACCTTGTGGCAGTAACCTTTGTGAGGTTGGGTCATCAGTAGATAACTCGATGTTAGCTAGTCCAATAATCCGGCTAGCTGGGGTGGGTCGGTAATTACAACTTCACTGGTTCGATAATGAGTTATTCAAACTAAGAACAATAACTGAGAACTAAAATAAAAGAATACAATACTTATAACAACGGTTGGCGTGGGCATGAGCGGTCAGCGAGGCTTTACAAAAAATAAAGTGCATGCGTAGTTTAGTTTCTTCCGAATGTTCGTTGAGGTTCTGCTAGGCCGCACATATAATATGGAAACAAAAATTTTAAAAATCAAAACTGATTGTCTAGATGAATGGCCTAATAGCTACAGGCTTATTAGAGGGTTGTAAAGATTTGATACTCAAAGCTTAACAAAAAAAAATCTGAAACAACAGCAACAATAAAACACAAATATATAATCATTAAAAACTTAAACTACATCCACCATAACCCCTTACATGATGCAAAGGAAAGCTATTATCCTGATATTCGCAAGGCTGATCCTCTTCAGTATCTTGACCGCCTTCAGTAGGCAAAACAAGAGGTGTGGCCATGTTTAGTCTGTGACTGGTGTGCTGAATTCAAAATGACTATAGCAACTCTACCTAGCTATTTCATCAACTTTTATACCACCCCAACCACCCCTACCCCCATCAATTTTTTGTTTCAGCATTAACAATTACCCCTCCCCTCCCGGGGTACCCGAAATTCAGCGATTCATTGGCGTCAATGCAACCTATTATACCTGAATGGACTAGTTCAGCAGAGCATAGTGAAACTGTAAGAAGCGGGACACACTCCACAGCTTCTCTGTATGGGTGATGGGAGTGGGGCCTGGCTTGCTAGATTAGCTTTTATGTCTGTGTTACGAAGTAAAGGCACATCTGTTGGCTTTACAGTGATATAATATTATTTAAATTAGAAGAGTGGGCTATGACCTTAGACCTTTAGGAACAAAAGGGTTCGACATGGTAGTCCAGAATAACTTCATTCTTAGCAAAGTTGACCATATTATGTTTATCTTTTCTGTTTTAAGAAATACTGATCTACAGGGGGAAAAAACAATAATAAAACTTATTTAGCCATGACACACAAAATTTTCTGTTACAGTCATGAGACAAAATAGATGTGAAGACACTGTGTGGTTTAACATGAATATATAAATATGCATATTCCTCACGATTAAAAAAAAGTTCACTTATTGGAGAGCACCACTCTTAATAGACCAAGGCAGTCCCCCCCCCCTCCTCCCCATTTTAGGAGTTCCCCCAATTTTAGTCAGTCCAATGCTATATAAAAAAGGACAGTTAAACCATTGAGTTTTGTACATATAATGTTCATATGCTTTCTTATAAAAGTAAAAATTTAATGAGTGTATGTCCTTCACCTCTTGCCCTCCATCAAGTTTTGCCTTCTTGTTTTTGGTAGTAGTCTACACCTCTGGTAATTAAATAACAAACTCTGTAATTGAGGAACTGATTTATTCCACTTGCGTGGTTGCTGAATAATTATAGCACTGATGAAGTCATGTGTGGCTGCTCTTTGTTAAAAACAAGAATTAATGCAATTAAATTGGCTTGTTTTTCAAAGATTTTATCATCTCTATACTGATGTGCAACGAGTCATTGTGAGCTTACACTTCTTTAGAATATCAAGATTTGTGAAATAAATATGTATAATGGCTTCAATAGCCTATTGTATTGAAACTCATGAATACAATTAGTTTAAAATGTGGGGGTTATGCAGGTACCCCCTGAACCCCCCTCTCTCTCCCCCCCCCCCCTAATCACTACTCTTCCTTGTATAGTTTGTAACCCAGTAGATTTTTATTGAACAATGTAGCTTTTGCCACAAATTATCAAATATGCACATATATCAAGTATTACTTGAAGTGTACTGGTTGTATTTTTGCTACAGGGCATGTTATTAAATAAGTAGATGACAGGTAGTTAAGTAATAAAACAATGCAGCTTTACACTTAACCAGGGACAAAATTGTAAATGTACTTGCATGCATCCAGCATTACTATTAACAGCAAAAATATCAGATTTTATTGTCTTTATCTCATGGTACTATGTTATGAAAACAAGCATAAAACCATATAAGGTTTTCAATAGAGTTTATTTGTGGTGCAGCTTAGTGATCCATACAACTTAGGCAGGTGAAAGAAACAGCAATTGCATGTAGGCAATATTTTGATTAAATGAAAACATACTACATGTCATGCACCTATGCAGACAAAATAACACATGGAAATTAAGCTGAAGCAGCAGACCTACATAGGTAAAAAATATTTAATCATGGTTTAATTTGTATAATAGTTGAGTTTACATCCCAACAATTAACTAACTAATCCCAACATGACGACTCAGACATGAATGCAAATAACAGGCTTTGAATGTGAAGTTACCACTCACACTATTGTATACAAATAAAAATATATGATCAAATCATGATCTCTGCTAGAACTTTTAATATTTACTGCTCGGATGTCACATTATAGTGATAATAAAGTGTGTGATCTATACAAGCAGCATCTTTGTGAGAAATTTCTGGTTTTATTATGAAAAATGTTTATTTTGTTTTGATGTATTGATGAATATTAACAAAAATATTAATCCAATTTCATTGATATGGCTGTAATCTACTACTGTAGGTCTTTAATTATCATATGAGAGGCTTAAAATTGTAGGTATTTCTGTCATTCTCTAGTTATCAAAGCAACATTTTGGTGTATCTATGCGATGAGACATAACATAAACTTTAATAAAGTTAGATTGAAACTATCTCACAAAAAGGGGTCCAGAAAAATGCAAAGGAAAAATGCGAAAAGATCTTAGTTGTCACCGAGGATTCGAACCAAGAGCCACTGACAAAGCCTGCATGCCTGTGCACAAGGCAGGCACTGTGAACCATTGCAGTCATGAGACAAAATAGATGTGAAGACACTGTGTGGTTTAACATGAATACATAAATATGCATATTCCTCACGATTAAAAAAAAGTTCACTTATTGGAGAGCACCACTATTAATAGACCAAGGTAGTCCCCCCCCCCCCATCTTAGGAGTTCCCCCCAATTTTTGTCAGTCCAATGCTATATATAAAAGGACAGTTAAACCATTGAGTTTTGTACAAAATCATAATCTCATATTATAAACCTGGAAAAGTATGTAAATATGAATAAACCAACATAACTAATAAGCAACTTTACTTCTGTACTCAAATATCATGAACACCTATTATATGTTGAGCTAATCGATCAATTTCAAAATTAACTTTGTTCTCCTATTTGCAACTGAGAAACCTTATTCATTGTTCCTTAATGCTGAGTTCCTTTTGAAGAGTATTAACCTTCTCAAGGTAAAAAATACTTTATATTTAACATGCTCACAAAGAAAATAGCTATAAACAAGACATTTCATCTCTTTCGTGTTTGTTTCATATTTTGCATTTGTTTATTTGTTACATTTCTTGCTCAAACACACAGGTTTTACAAACCCAATTATAATGTTCATATGCTTTCTTATAAAAGTAAAAATTTAATGAGTGTATGTCCTTCACCTCTTGCCCTCCATCAAGTTTTGCCTTCTCGTTTTTGGTAGTAGTTTACACCTCTGGTAATCAAATAACAAACTCTGTAATTGAGGAACTGATTTATTCCACTTGCGTGGTTGCTGAATAATTATAGCACTGATGAAGTCATGTATGGCTGCTCTTTGCTAAAATCAAGAATTAATGCAATTAAATTGGCTCGTTTTTCAAAGATTTTATCATCTCTATACTGATGTGCAACGAGTCATTGAGAACTTACACTTCTTTAGAATATCAAAAATTGTGAAATAAATATTTATAACGGCTTCAATAGTCTATATTGTATTGAAACTCATACAATTAGTTTAAAATGTGGGGGTTATGCAGGTACCCGCTGAACCCCCCTCTACCCCCCCCCCCTAATCACTACTTTTCCTTGTATAGTTTGTAACCCAGTAGATTTTTATTCAACAATGTAGCTTTTGCCACAAATTATCAAATATGCATATACAAGTATTACTTGAAGTGTACTGGTTGTATTTTTGCTACAGGGCATGTTATTAAATAAGTAGATGACAGGTAGTTAGGTAATAAGACAATGCACTTAACAGGGGACAAAATTGTAATATACTTGCATGTATCCAGTATTACTATTGACAGCAAAAATATCAGATTTTATTGTCTTTATCTCATGGTACTATGTTATGAAAACAAGCATAAAACCATATAAGGTTTTCAATAGATATTTGTGGTGCAGCTTAGTGATCCATACAACTTAGGCAGGTGAAAGAACCAGCAATTGCATGTAGGCAATATTTTGATTAAATGAAAACATACTACATGTCATGCACCTATGCAGACAAAATAACACATGGAAATTAAGCTGAAGCAGCAGACCTACATAGGTAAAAAATATTTAATCATGGTTTAATTTGTATAATAGTTGAGTTTACATCCCAACAATTAACTAACTAATCCCAACATGACGACTCAGACATGAATGCAAATAACAGGCTTTGAATGTGAAGTTACCACTCACACTATTGTATACAAATAAAAATATATGATCAAATCATGATCTCTGCTAGAACTTTTAATATTTACTGCTCGGATGTCACATTATAGTGATAATAAAGTGTGTGATCTGAACAAGCAGCAGCTTTGTGAGTAATTTCTGGTCTTATTATGAAAAAACGTTTATTTTGTTTTGATGTATTGATGAATATTAACAAAAAAAATTAATCCAATTTCATTGATATGGCTGTAATCTACTACTGTCGGTCTTCAATTATCATATGAGAGGCTTAAAATTGTAGGTATTTGTGTCATTCTTTAGTTATCAAAGTAACATTTTTGTGTATCTATGCGATGAGATAAACTTCAATAAAGTTAGATCGAAACTATCTCACCAAAAAGGGTCCGGAAAAAAGCAAAGGAAAAATGCGAAAAGATCTTAGTTGTCGCCGAGGATTCGAACCAAGAGCCACTGACAAAGCCTGCATGCCTGTGCACTAGGCAGGCACTGTGAGCCATGCAATCAAAGCACCTGGAGCTGGGGTAGGAACTTCCTCACAGCAAGTGGTGTGGGTGCCTGTAGTCCCACCTGGATCATTGCTGCTTTATGAGAAAAGGCCTTGAATTTGCACCCTTGTAAATGCCAGACACACAATCACAGCAGGGTGGACTGGTGGAGTTCGTCGGAGGCAGATGGAAAACCAGATGGAAAATTCCCAGAGTGGGACTTGAACTCAGGATTTCAGGCTATGAAACAAGGACACAACCACTACACAACACAGCCACCATAACCACACACACAGATTCATGTCCTCATGCACACGCATCTACACTACCTACTTAAAATACAATAGCCTCTTTCTGTTTACCTAATAAAATAACTATGACTATTTGAAAGAGCTTGCTTTGTCTTAAAGGCCATTCTTGTGCCAATGTCAGGCAAACATTTTAAACTACACTCTTAAAGGGTAACTTTGGTGGGAAAAAATCTCTGCAAATACCATGAATAGTACCCTCATATCATGTATAAACATGACCCAAAACCGTATAACTCAAAACTGAGTGGTTGGATCACAATGGCACCATTCATGAAGTTTAGCTATGCATGAACCAGTACAGACAAAAGCAGCATATTTGCAGAAGATAGCTAGTGATTCTGATAAAAAAGGTGCTTCATCTAGGATCCTGGAAAACTACCACAAAATAATTTCTGACTAGATTCTAACTGCTAGTCTTTTTTGAGGTGTTGACTTGGCAATTGTGTAAAAATACGCAATTATTCATCCTGGGTGTTAAGGCATCTGTTTGGAACCTTGGGTGCTCAAGCAAATAGTTCCAACCTAAATAAACAATTGGTATAAACATTTTCTTCATTTTTCTTACTTGATGGGACAGGCTTAAGGCATGATAAGGATGTTGACAAAGACATTGTTGTTTTTACGAATTTGAATTAAATTTATATAGATTGTCATTGATTAAATGCTGACCTATATCTTTACATGAAACAGAACTTACAGAACTATTAAAAAAAAGATGTTTTGTTTTTAATATACATCTTTCAAAAGTAGTTCCAACAGTAATAGCAGTTTTTCTATGTTCATGAACAGTCAATATATATGTGATTACTACTCAACTTGACCTTTTTCCGTGAATAATTAAAAAATTACAATAATATGATACAGCAACTATACTAGCTAGTTAGAGATAATTCTAAGCTTAACTAGCAGTATTCCAAAAATTCCTCTGGCGACCAAAATACCAAGCTCTCTCACACTATGATCAGTCAAATCACCATGATAGGTTTGCTGACATAGTATTATGTTAAAGCTGACATAGCATTATGTTAAAAGCTCAGTTCATCAGGACAAAAGAATTATTTGGGCATTCACTGGATGGATGCAAGAATATTATGTGAGTCCCAGCCAAACCGGGTGGCTGGGAGGCGTCGGAAAGGGTGCGGCTGAGCGGCCATGGCTGCACCAATATTTGAACAAAGAGGGTGTGTTTTTTTCATCGCTTTAGATCTCGTGGTAGTTGTCGAACTTGGGCTGTCGAAATCGAGCGGTCGAAATGATTTCTGCATGCTATTGATCCACAATGGCCCAGGTTACCGGTGTCATAGTCCAGCGGTCAATCCAAAAAGCTTGCAATAGGGTCCACACAATGTTTTTTTGTAGTTTTGGCACCTATAGACCCTCTAGATCAGGAAACTGAATGATGCCACCTCAGCATCTTCGGGCATTTTGTGTAAAATGCCAATTTCTGCCATTTCAGCCAATTTCAGCCGTTTTAGAGTAGTTATCTTAGAAAATGTGGTCTGTGTTTAATTTTTTTCAATGATTTGATGGTCAAGGTAAGTTTGATAGTCATAAAGAAGTGTTGCCTGAAAAAACAGCAACGGTGTCACATAATTATAATGCATAAAAATTATGATACATAAATTACCAGTCCAATTACTGCATAACAGTCGACTCAAATGTTCTCTAGAGTATCATCATCATTATCACCACCATCAGCATCATCAGATTCAGCTGTGTTGTTTTGATTCCCACAAACTGCTTCTCGATGGCAGGTACAGAACAGTGTGCAGGGCAGTTTGGAAGCCGAACAACTGCATCTTGCTGTAGAGCATGGATTGCTTGATGAACAGCCACACCGGATGAGTTCAAGGACCTCTGGTGGGGCCATTTTCACCTCAGAGGGCACCATTATAGGGACGAGTGACTTGGACGCTTCATCACGTGCCCAGCCATACTCTGTGGGTTCAAGTTGAGGTGGATCTGGCTCATTAGCTGATTTCCAGATGGCTGTCTGGATGTGCGCCCTTCGAACATTTTGTTCAAATGCTTCAGTGGTTGGTGGAAGTGACTTGAGTTCAGGTGCTTTCGAGAGCTTTGGTTTAGCCATTTTACGTGACCACACATCAATTCGTGCCAGTGACATGTCCCTTTTCTTAGAGCCATAGCATGCAGCGATAAATTGAGTACACTCTGCTGCTATGTCCTTCTGACTTGAGCCTCCACCAAGCAGTTGCAGAGGTTGGCCAGCCAGGAGTGTTTTGATTGCAGTGATTTTCCCTATTCCAGGCAGTTGTGCCACTGTGTCACAGCCAGTGATGGCATGTACTGCTAGCAATTGGGGGACTATCGCAGCATGCTTCTTGGCAGTTTCTCCAATGTCCACAACTGTTCTTCCACTGCTGGTGCCCTCCATGATAACGGTGCATGTCATCTGTTGGACTGCATAATGATGAACTAGAAGAAGGAAAACATCTGTGTCATCACACACCACAGTGATGCACCCTGGATTGTTAGCTACAAGTTCACACAATTGGTGGATTATGATTACATCAGCCTCCTCTTGTGATGTTTTCAAATCTGTTCGATTGATAACAATACCCCTGTGTACCTCCACAGGAACTTCATTTTTACCAGTGATTACCAGTCTGTGTTCATCACCTGAATGGTGCTGTTGGTAGATGTGATTAAGGTGCTCACAGATGATATCTATCAGCTGTACTTTATTTCTGGTCACTGTAAGCATGACCTTCTGAGGAGGAAGTGGGGTTTGTAGGCTCAGTTGGTGGCATCTGCTAGCAAACTGACCAGCTCGTTCTTGTCTGGCTCCACTTTTGATGTTGTAGTCATGGTATCTGTCAAACACTAGGTGAACATGACTATGGCCTGTTCTAGTTGAAATGTAGCTCACAAAATTGTCCACATAGTCTTGCACAGTTCCCTTGTTCGGCCAGTGAATAATCCATAATATGGCACATCCATCAACGATGGTAGTATCTGGATTTGTTGATAATCTGGAGGACTTTTCAACTTGCAGCTTTCTCTTCAATGTCGATTTGGACTTTGATATTCTCATTTGACCTTTGTCATTGAACATCGATGTTGGCACTGGTGCCAATTCATACTGAAGAACCCGGTTCAGATCGATATCTCTTGACTGCTGAAGTATAAGAACTCGACAGTAAATGATATTTGTATCTATCACAGGAGTTGTTCCAACTTTCAGTGCTTTTCGTGTCACAGACATAGTCACCACCTTCTTTGACAGGGTGTCATTGAAACCACTTGGCCAACTCTGTTCGTACGCATTCATCTGTGCTCTTCCAATTTCAACAGACTTTCCTGCATTGACAATATCTGGCACTACTCTGCCTGTGACGATGTTAACCAATCCATTAAGATGGTCAGCTGGATCAAGTGGATCAATGCAAGTTTTCAGTTTGTCTTGGATGTTTTGCCGGTCTTGTGAATCAGAGCGAATGCGTGACGGCTTCTCCTCCTTGTGTGTCATCACTTCAGATTGTTTGTAGCCATCTGTCATATCAGCCACATCCTGCACAAGCTGACTACATGTGTGCATGCTGAGAGCCCATCGTTGGAGTGCTGATGGCTGTAGAGTTATTCCAACAATGCCATTAGGCCCATGACCATAGCGCATGAACGTTGTCTCAATGTACATGTCGCTCCAAATGGCATTCCACTCACCCGGTTTGTGGCGCATCACATGCTCACCCTTCATGAAGTGAGCAAGTATATCTTTGGGGAGTTTCTCCATAGACCGCAAATAATAAAGCCCATACCTGGCATAGTTTACATGACTTGCTGCAAAGAAGTAAGGGAGCATCTCTTTGACAGCCCACAGGTGCAATGGCCAATCACCCTCCCGCTCAGCTCTGACAAATGACATCATGATGAAAACTGGTTTCACCAGATTCTCACACCATAGTTCTGTGGTTTTACTTTGTGCAGATGCATTTTCAAGTGCTTTCATCAAATCACTGTAACAGTCTGCCTTCAATAAGAATTGACGTAGCAACTCTTCCACCACCAACCTGAGGGCTCTAACATTCTGTGGGAAATGTTTTCCTGTAAGCATCTGGGACACACTGCCAAAGCTGGACTTAAGGACATCTTCCAGACCACTGTCAGCCATCAGAACCCCTACGCAGCCCACAAAGCTAATCAACATATGCATGCCACCAAGCCGTGGCACAAATAAGGAAAACTTTTCCGGATAGACCCACATCACATTCACGGCAACTTTGTAGAGCTGCTGGTCATCCGTAAAGACAGTAAACTCCTGTCCACATTGCTTTGTAAGTTTCTGTCCCTCCACCATTGCTGTCATCATTGTATCTGGATCTGCTGGAGTCATGTCGATCAATGGTGTGTAAATGGCCCTTGTAGCAGGTTGAGCAGACTGTCCCTGCTCTCTTGCTAATTTTGTGTTAAACCCACCAAACTCTGGTGTGTCAGTATCAGTAACAACAGCCTTGAAGAATTTGAAGTCGAGAAATTGAGCACGTGCCAGCTGTATGACTTGTTGTGCTAAGACTTTCAGGGGTAGTACTGCACGGGTGGCTTCTTTAGCGGGCATTTGTGGTTTCTTGGGGCCACTGTATCTCGCTATAGGAGCATCCTCCGTAATTGGTTGCTTCATCTCACTGATGGTGAGACGTCTGATGCCAGCAACACCACCAGCAGTTTCAGGCTTGTTTGTCTCTGGCATTGCCAAAAGCATTGCAAGAGAGTGGGTGGAGCGCAGACCATTCTGTGATGATATTGTTGCATCAAAATTATCTGTTATCACTTGCACCAACCCACTTGATGTGTTCCCAATTCCTCTAATGTCCGAGTCTTTCACTGCTGCTACTGCTGCTGAAGATTTGAAACGTAGAAACTCATTGTAGGAACAATTAACTCGGAATTCATAAAGCTCTTCAATCAAGCTTTTCCTGTTGAGAACTGCGGCCAGTGCAATTTGAAGTGTTGTTGGCTGGTTGGTTATGATATTTGTGATAATATTGCCAATGAGTGCTGCTGGCTTCGTGTGATTAAGCTTGTCCGAGATCTTGGAAAGCAATGATGACATGGTAGGACTCACAACATCAAAGGCTTCATCCATGCTTACTCTCCTATGATAGATGTTCCTCTCCTGTGCTAATTTCCTTGATTCCTTAATGATGTGTGTGGCAACTTTGTCCAACTCCATCTCAACATCATCATCTTTTTGAGCAACTAGTCGTAATATACTAGAAATTCTACTGCGGAACACTAGAAGAGATGCAACCCCAGAACCAGATAACACTAGTAGATCAGGACCAAAATGCTCAGTTAATTTTTCCAGTAGTGTTCTTCTTGAAAGGAGCTCTCCACCGTGAGACAAGTATAGATCATATGCAGCCACTGTATTCCATATTTGTGATGATTCATTTGACATTTGTAATATGGTAGATTGCAATGCTTTATCTTCTGTCTCCTTTGGCTTTGTACTGCTTGCTGCTGCTCTAACTGAACGAGGTGCCATAAACGATGACTTGCAGTCTTCATGATACCGTGCATCGGCTGCATGCAGATCACTAACAGCTCCCTGGATTCTGATTTTAACACGGCTTGCCCACTCATCATTTCTCAAGTCACATACATTCAAAATCACTTGTTTAAAAGTCTCTTTCCCACCAGATCTGCAGTCCTACACAGCACAACTCGACGCCAACGACTAGGGTGTTTCTGGTCATAATCCATGATGCATAGATCACCACAAAACACACACTGCTCTCTGAAGTTGAACTTGGGGGAGCTTGAACGACAGCATCTCTTGTCAGGAACTGTTGGTTCCATGTTCCCCTCTTCACGAAGCCTTTTCAATTGTCTTCTAATATGGCACTTTGATGTATATGTAGACACACAAACTCTGTGGCACTTAATAGTCAACTTGTCATTTGCTTCAAGTTCCTGTTCTAAACTGATATGAATGCCATCCTCACGGAGCTTACTTGCTTCGATAATACTCTTGATACGTCTAGAGCCCGCATCGGTGACTGGTTTTGTAGCTTGATCTTCTCCGCAGGGCCTGAAGAAACATTTACCGCTGGTCGTGGTCGCCATATTTCTACTAGTGGATAACATTGAACTTAAGTTACATGCAGCTGCAGTCCTAAGCACCCTTCCACATACCTTCAAGATCTCTTGCTGAAGCCACCAAGTTCAGTGTGAAGTGATCCTCTTGAAAGCTATTCTTCTTTGCTTCTTTGCCAAGTTCTGGTCCTACTTGAAAGCTATTCTTCTTGGCTCAAGGTCAGCACATGCCTTCCTGGTAAAGGATAGCTATGTGTGTAGCATTGACACTGTGCACTATTAGTTGTTAACTAATTACCACATTAGTTAGGACATTCATGAGAATTTCAATTATTTTCTCAGTTGGCTGTGTATATTTGTGTTTTTTTTTAAATGCCCAAAGATGCCAGTGTGGCATCATGCAGTTTCTCAATGTAGAGGCATTCAAGATGTAGAAACTGGAAAAAAACATTGTGTGGACCCTACTGCAAGGTATGCATCCAAATTCCAGTTTGACCACCTGACTATCACAGTTTTTTGGTCGTTCGAAATTGTGTCGCGGCGACACAATTTCCTAGAATACTTTGTTGCTGATGTAATCCCAGTGACCATAATTTCCTGGGAAATTTTGTCGCAGTTAGGAAATTGTGTCGCACAAGTGCAGTTTAGTACATGTGTCCCCAGCAGTCATGGAGGAGAGAGAATACGCCAGGATTGTGTCCTACCATCAAACAAAGTTGCTGCCCCTTGGCTTGACAAAGAACCAGAGAGATTCTCTCAGGAGAAAATGCAAGCACTTTGTTCTTAAAAGAAGGCCTGCTTTACTACAGGGATCTAAAAAAGAAACTGGATCTGCAGGTATGTGCTTGCTGTTGAGGTGCCCATTAGCTATTTGACAAACAGTATGTAGTTGGGAACTACATAACTATTATAATGAAGTGTATTTTTGATAGGTCATTACTGAGTCTAAGAAGAATGAAGTCCTGAAAGGGTGCCACTCTGATGCTCTAGGAGGTGGACATTTTGGCCATGGTAAGACCATGCAGAAAGTACATGAACGTTTCTACTGGGTTGGGATATTAGAAGATGTTAAAGAGTTCTGCAAGAGATGTGATAAGTGCCAACATGCCAATAGGTAAGAATCAACTCAGGTGAGGGCCTCCCCTCGAGGATTCTGTGCCCCCCTTCAGCCGTTCAGCATTTCAAGCAAAATGTACTAATATACATAAATTTATGTCAGGGGCGGCTGAGGATCCAAAAAAGTGGGGGGGGGGGGGCTCAAAATGACTACTCCCACATGTGAGCAAACAATCATCATACAGCCAAAAGCAAAATTAATGTACATCATGGTAAAGTCCCCTCCTCCCCTCAGCTGCCACTGTATGTATGTATAGTTTCTCTGTGCCTGCATTTACAGGAACAATTCACCAACCATGCCCATGTAACACATATACACTGGCACATGTATATGCCCTGCGCTCCACCTCACAGACAATTTTGTCCTCCCTTCTAAAAAAAATACCCTCTTGGTGGTGTGGATGAGGGTGTTCTGTGATGTAGTGTCCCCCCTGGCAAATTTATTAGGCATCATATAAACCATTCCACCAACAACCCATCCAAATATGTGACCGTCTACAGGAAAACCAGGCACAACGGGCACCCTTCGAAAAAAAAATTTTGCACTTACCGTCAGTGTCCAGATATTGAGCTCTCCAAGTTTTATCGTCGTAGCTTAAGTCGTTCCCACTATAATAGAACTAACCGTTCCCTTCCGTCGGCTTGAAACAATACATTGTTAAGAAATCGATCGATCTTTTCTCGATATTTAGCACGCCGCGTTGTGCCGGTTTTCCTGTAGACGGTCACATATAATGTCTACATCAAACACTCACAATGTCATTTTTTTGAATATTTCTATTGACTTTACAGTAACTTACATAGAGAAAATACGGGTTATAGGGCTATATGGTAAATCAATTGCTATAATTTTTCTGGTACATGCAGGAAATTTGAAAAGACCGCTGCAGAACTCCATCCAATTCCTGTACACGATGAGATGTGGCACACCATAGGAGTTGATTTAATCGGTCCTCTCCCCGAGACTAGCAGAGGAAACAAATACATCATAACTGTTTCATGTTTCTTTTCAAAGTGGCCTGAAGCTACTGCTTTTCCTGATAAAACCGCTATTGGCATAGCAGAGTTTCTGTTCAAATGTTTTACCAGATTTGGCTGTTGCAAAGTGAAGATAACTGTGATTAGGGGAGAGAATTTGTGAATAGTGTAAGCTCTAATAAGTATTGCTATATGTAAGCTATATGTATTGCTGAAGTAGATTCTACCAGTAGCACCAGACCCCCCTTCGAATCATAGTGGTTGTGATGCCAACTTTCTGCCCCACCCCCTTCTGAATTCCCTGACCTAACACAAAGTCTATTTTTAGAATCCATTTATGTATACTTGCAGATGAGCTTTGTAGGCTGACAGGTGTAAAATGTAATCTTACTATCTATTTTAAGTATCCATTTATGTATACTTGCAGATTAACGCTGAGCTTTGTAGGCTGACTGGTGTAAAATGTAGTCTTACTAGTGCTTACCACCCCCAAAGCAATGGACTTTATGAAAGATTTAACCACACACTTCAGCGTCAACTTTTAAAGTTTGTCAGCGAGGAACAAGAGCAGTGGGATTTGTATCTTGACTCAATGCTGTTTTCATACCGAGTTTCTCGTCAAGACTCCACCAGATATTCACCATTTTTTCTTGTGTACGGAAGACAGGCACGACTTCCTCTTGAGTTCAATATTAATGATGTTGGTGGTGAGGATTCAGAAGATAGTGATGTTGAAGATGGTGCACAGGATGTCGAAGATGAAGATAGTGATGGTGAAGACAGTGGAAAGGATGTTGAATGCAATAGCAGTGAGAAGAAAGGGAGCTGTAGTGAATTAAGTTTTGAGGACGAAAAAAATGATCACTGTTCGTAAAAAAGCTCTTGATAACATCGGAACAGCTCAGCACCGGCAGAAGACTTACTATGATGCTAAACATTGTAAGGATAAGGAGATGTATACAGTGGGTGCAGCAGTCTAGTAAGGCATTCCAAGAAGCTATCTAGGAAGGGATCAAAGTTGGAACCGAACTGGTTGGGACCTTATCATATTCATGAGGTCACTGGTAAAAATACTTATAGATTATGTCGCTTCAAGGGTACTAAGAAAGAGCGAGTTCTTAAGATTCTATATAATATCTCTCGTCTGAAGCTGTATTATGCTTCCTCTGAATCACTTCCCTCTCGTTCATCTGACCATCAGGATCAACAAGATATACCTTCTTACGTCCCCTCTTCTCCTATTCTGCCCTCTCCCATCGATCACAATCAGGATTTACATGATGTACCATCTTCTCAACCATTTTTACAATCTCCTATAGATCCACCTATCAGTGACGATATCCCCCCTTCAGCCAGCTATCAGGATTCACCTTCCTCACCATCTCCAGATCAAAGCCCTATGAAAAACAGTAGTTTCAGTGACGATATCCCCCCTTCAGCCAGTCATCAGGATTCACCTTCCTCACCATCTCCAGATCAAAGCCCTATGAAAAACAGTTGTTTGTGTGTGACACGTTGTGCAACAAGACGTTGTCCATGCAGACTCTGTGGTAATGTGTGTGGTAAATACTGCCACCCTGGAAGGTCCTGTTGCAATAAGCAAGATAAAAGCAAGAAAAAGACAGTAGTGGATATTACCATGGAGACAAGCAATGAAGGAGCATCTTTGTCACCATGGGTTAAAATTGGGAGCAGTCTTCTGTACGCGAGTGACAAGAACGTTATTGAAGATCCAAATGGATGGTTGACAGATGAAATTATGTAGTGTGCCCAGCAACTACTGAAGAACAAGTACCCCCACATTTCAGGACTGCAGTGCTCTAGTTTACAGCTTACAAGAACATTTGATGTACATGCAAGTAAGAATTTATTCAGTGTTTAAATCTCGGGGGAAGTCACTGGATCACTCCCTACTCAATTGGCTGTGAACCTGCCACAGTAAGAGTATACGATAGTATGAACCTACGACTGTCTTCTACTCTGATCAAATTAGTTGCTGACCTTCTCCATACCAGCAACTCTTCTCAAAATCGAGTATGTGCAAGTCCAGTATCAGTGTGGTGGCAGTGATTGTGGATTGTTTGCCCTCGCATTTACTTGTAGTTTGTGCCATCAAAAAGATCCTGCTGAACTTAAATATGATCAGAATGAGATGAGATCTCATCTTGTCCATTCATTAGAGGCACTGACCCTATCCCCATTCCCTTGTAAATGCATGTACAAGGCAGCAAGGGCACTTCGTGGAATCCAAAAGATTGATGTTTACTGTATATGCAGGCTTCCTGATGATGGCAGGAAAATGATCTAATGCTCATCTTGTAATGAGTGGTTTCACACTGATTGTGTCAGAGCACCAAGGCTTGCCATTAAAGACAAACATATTTGGAAGTGTAAAGACTGTAGTGTTATTTAGAGTTAACTATAATTATGTATAATATTTCCAGCATTTCATTTCCATCAGTATAATTATTCTAACAAGTAGCTACAAATTGGTGTCCCCCTAAAACTGTGACACTATTTCCAGCAGTATTTTTTTCCTGGTAGAATCCCCAGCCTAACTGACACTATTTCCAGCAGTATTCTGACCTGTATGTAGCTACAAACTCCATTGCTCCATAGAATTGGTACACTCGGTGTCTTAGAAGCTCCCCTGGCCTTCCCCCTAAAACCGCGACACTATTTCCTAACTGCGACAAAATTTCCAAGGAAATTAGGTCGCTGGGATTACGTCAGCGACAAAATATCCTAGGAAATTGTGTCGCCGCGACACAATTTTCGAGCGACTAAAAAAACTGTGACACCGGTGCTATCACTCGCTAATAGTACGCCAGCTTTTTAAAAAGTCATTTGCAATTGTAACTACACTGTATCGTTCACTCACTATCTCCTTATTTCAATATTAAAGTCCGCTGTAACTACCGTTCCTGTTGGAAAAACATTCCGTCTAATACGGGTAGAGCTCCTGTACCTTTCCCAGGTTAACGCTGCACGCGTGTTGCCGCGACACAATTTTCGAGCGACAAAAAAACTGTGACACCGGTGTTATCACTCGCTAATAGTACGCTACCTTTTTAAAAAGTCATTTGCAATTGTAACTACACTGTATCGTTCACTCACTATCTCCTTATTTCAATATTAACGTCCGCTGTAACTACGGTTCCTGTTGGAAAAACATTCCGTCTAATACGGGTAGAGCTTCTGTACCTTTCCCAGGTTAACGCTGCACGCGTGCGCACTCACCCGTACTATTTCACTTAGCTACCGTGGTATTTCCTACCGCGGTATTTCACCTAGTTTCCAATGTTACCATGCTATTTCAATTAGTAATGCGCTGTTTCACTTTCCCCGTGAGATTTCAATTGTTTCTGAACAGCTATGGCTGCTGGAATTACTCCATTACTGTTGTGGCTGCCAGGACCACTCTTTGTACTGTCAGAATTCATAGTTCAAGCCTCAAAGCCTGGACAGGAAACGCCTTCGCGTCATCACAAGGACCCGCCCACAACAGGATGTAAATTTTAAGGAAGCAAAATAGCTGTAAAGAATGGTGCCATTGTGATCCAACCACTCAGATTTTTGGACTATGTTTATACATGATAAGGGAGTAGGTAAGAAAGTATTCACTGATGATAAAATGCATTAATTTGTACAAACATAGTTAACTATGTGTGTTTAGACAATCACAGAAAATTGATATATTCTATGAAGTGAAATGACATAAAACTAATCAAGACATTTCAGTCTCAAAATGAGCCATTTTTGTATTATTTGGTACAAGCAACACAATTTAGTTCCTTATGATCAATGTATGGTGGGCAAGGCAGACTACTATAGTGACCTTCGGTATGCATTAGTCGTCCACCAGCTTGTTCTCCACCTCCACCAGGCAATGCTTCTAAGAATTTATCCACACATAAAAAATCTGCATGAAAATCTGCTTCTGTCATTAAGTACCCATAGTACTCTCTGGTCCAAGTAGAGGGACATGTAAAGTTAGCTGGTATCATTAGGACACTTGCTCGAGTAGATACACGACAAACTGCACAAGGAGCATTGTGATGGTGTGCACTCATCTTTGTTGGGTAGAAATACTCCACTCCTTGGATTCCTGCAATATGCTCATGTCCACTTCTGTAATGAAGTGAGTGGCTATATTCTGGATAGTGAGGCAAACATAGAAAATTTGTACCTCCTCCAGTATTTCCAATATTGGCAGTAATTCCAGTGTAGACCATCTGAGTTCCAGCAATATTTGGACAAAAACTTCTTCCCCATCGAGTATACATAGCTCCACCCATGCTACCAGGTAAGCCTTGTATTCCTTGGACTCCAGGTGGTCCAGGAGGTCCAGCTGGTCCTACAGGACCAACTTGCCCATCTCTTCCAGGACTCCCATCTCTTCCATGAGGAATGTTAATGCACACACTTGACAAGTTTTGTTGATGGGAATCTGATAAATAATTATGATGATACAACTATGAGCAATAATTATGGATTACAATTACCTTTACAAAACCTTATCACTACAAGCAGGAAAAAATAGATATAATTTGAGTCCATCGTGTGAGGGATTATTAATTTGTCAGTAGCTACGATTATTAATCCATTCTTCTTTTATACTAATGGCCTGGGATCACTATGTCATCGTCATAGGAAAGTGTGAATGAACTTATTGAGATCCCAAACATGTTTACGATAGGATGTTTACATTTGGAATAGTAGAAAGTTGATGATGTAATTGAGTGATATTAGACTAGTCAGCTGTATTTTGTAATCTATGCAGTGTACTGAAGCTTCCAATTTATAATTTCTAAGACATCACAAAGTTCAAAGATATTATGAGCTAAAAGGTTAAAGGTAAGATGTAAATATATTCATAAACTTGATTTCACTCTCATATGCTGGTGCAAACACCAGATAACATCATCATAATTTTTATTAAGAGTTTAATGTAACAATATAATATCAGTTTGAACAACTAGAGCAATATAATCAATATTTTGTATATATCACCATGCAGCAAGTATAGTATTCATAATATAGCAATTAAGTACAAGAAAGGGCAACGTTTTGTATCATATTATGCCCTATCCTGCACAGGAAACCATCATAATACATCTTAATACATGCTTCATCAGAGTTTAGTAATTATTTGTTTGTTTGTTTTTTGGTTGTTTGTTGTTGTTTTTGTGTTTTTTGGATGGCCCAAGATTTGAATATTTTGTTCAAATCAATATGCAGGCAATTAGATATATTGAATACATTATCTAGCTTACTTTGTCAAACTTGTGCATGTGATTCCATTCAGACTCTTTCTTTACCATTGCTTAGTTGTTTGTGTTTTGCTCATCACTGAAAAAGTGGCTAACAAACAGTAAAAATCAGACAATATAAATTAGTGATCTCGAGCTAAGTTATTGATATTAGTTAAAAAGATATACCCAAATATGACATCAGTAATGAATATGTTTAACTTAATAAGTTCAAAAGTATTAAGTATTCATGAGCAGGGCCGTAGCCAGGGGGGGTTGAGGGGGTTACACGTAACCCCCCTTTCAAATTAATGATATTCATAGAAGTCTGTCAATAGTTGTTAATCACCATTAGTGCCCACAAAGAAAAAGAAGCTGCTGATATAATACACTTATGCTTGCCTCAGCACTTGATTGTGTAGTAAGGTTGCAGTAACTTGAAAATGAAGAGGCAGTGCCAATCCAAAGATATTCGATTGTTTTTTAACAAAAAGTTAGCTGTGGAAGGAGATGGTGAGCACATTATCATGAGCTAGACATTGAAAAGTAAATATTGCACAAATATAATTCATTATGTTTAGATCATGAGTTAAAAGAGGTACCAGTCCAATTTCCATCGGATGAATCTGAAAATAATGTAGTTCCTTCTAGCTCTCTTCAGAGGTCAGATGTTTTCCTAGAATGTACAAGCTCTAGTGCCTGTGCAGATCAAGTATGTAATGATATTGGTGCACTATTAACTTCAAGTAAGTCCATGGAGGAAATATGTGCCTCGATAAGTAATCTATCACAGGGTGAGATGTTTTCTTATTTGTATCACCACGTGCAACCTCCAAGTAATCTGCCAGCTACATTCTTACATGGTGCTAATCGAAAGTTTGGTATTTCTTGGGTCATTAAATTTCCTTGGATTCTGTATAGCGCTAAGGTAAACGGCATTTTCTGTGGACCATGTGCTATTCTTCTTCCAGTAGATAAGCGTAAAGATAAAGGTTTACTTGTTAACAGGCCATTTTCCAACTGGATTAAGTTGAGCAGTGTATTGAATGATCATTCTAACTTAAATATCACCGTGACTGCCTCCAGCTAGCTGATACCATCAAAAGTAGTGTTGAAAATCCAGCTTCACGTGTTGATGTCATGACAAGTAATACTCTGCAAGCCATAATAAAGGAAAATGAGCATATACTAAAGCAAATTGTGCGAGCCATTATTTTCTTATCTAAACAAGCTATTGCATTCAGGGGCAATTCAGAAGTTATAGATTCTAGTAAGAATCCTGGAAACTTTTTGGCCCTGCTCAAAGTATTTGCAGAAAGTGATGAAGTTTTATATAATCATCTTCACAATCCTAAAGCCAAGAATGCCAAACATTTGTCCCCACAAACTCAAAATGAACTAATTAATATTATTGGATATGATGTTATTTTTTCTAAAATAGTTTCAGAAATAAAGAAAGCCAAATATTACTCAGTTCTTGCTGATGAAGTATCTTGTCATCATGTGGAACACTTACCCATATGTGTTCGGTTTTTCTTGATGCCAATAATGATAATATACGTGAGGAATTTATTTCATTTATAAAACTTGAAAGAGTTCGAGCTATGGACATAGTAAATGCCATTGTACAGTCTTTGGAAGGAATTGGCTTGTCACTAGATAATTTGTGTGGTCAGGAGTATGATGGGGCATCCACTATGAGTGGAGTGAAAGCTGGTGTGCAGGCAATTATCCAAGAAAGGCAGCCTAAAGCTCTTTACACTCACTGTGCTGGGCATTCCCTTAACCTAGCAATACTGAATTCTTGCTCCATTCCTTCCATAAGAAATTGCATAGACCAAATAAAAGGTTTCACAGTGTGGATACGGTATTCTCCTAAAAGAGAAGGTCCACTCAAAGCTATCATTAGTAAGAGATCTCAAGTTGGTACCTACAGATCTTCTATACTAAATGTGTGTATCACTCGATGGGTAGAAAATATTGATGGTTGGGAGCGATTCTCTCAATATCACCCCTTCCTTATCGAATTGTGCGAAGTGATTCTCTATGGTAATAGTGAATTTCATAATTACAATGATGGCTGGTCTGCTGAAGATAAAAGGAATACCCTAGCTCACATGAAGGCTCTAGAATCTTTTGAATTTATATATTGTTTAGTTACTCTTTCCAGGTCCTTGTCCTATCTCAAGGAAGCAGTAGTTAAAGTCCAGGGGAAAGACCAGGATCTTGTTTCAGGGATGAGTATTATTGACAAATGCTGCACAGAATTGAAGAGTGAGAGAGAAGATATTGATAGCTACAGTGGCCGGGTATTTAGGCATTCATCTAGACTAGCACAACAATCAAATATTCAGATTCAAAAGCCACGTACCAATCCACGACAGCAGTACTTTAAAATAACTGTTGCTATACCTTTTCTTGATCACCTTATAAGCGATGTCACTTCCAGGTTTACCAAGCATTCTAAGCAGGCAGCCACACTGCAAGGCCTACTGCCAATACATATCACTAACAATTCTTCTTTTTGTGATATTGAGTCAGCTGCTTCCTTTTATTCTGATGACCTCCCCAATGCTAGTATTCTTGATGAAGAATTTCATCGTTGGAAGGTGAGATGGTTGAAAGTTACTCCAAAGGAACGTCCACAGACACTTAGTGAAGCACTAAGGCTATGCTCTCCTGATGATCTACCAAATTTGTTCACTCTAATGAAGCTTTTTGCAACCCTGCCCCTTAGTTCTTGTTCATGTGAGCGTTCAGCATCCGCCCTTCGGAGAATAAACAACTACCTTCGATCTACTCAAACTGCAGAACAATTAACCTCTTTGGCACTGATTCACATGTCATATGAAATTGACATTGATATTGACACTGTTTGCAAATTATACTTGGAAAAATATCCACGCAGAATTAAATGTGCAAGTTTGTTATTTCAGTAATATCCTCAAAACAATCTTTGATGTTTTCATGATTCTCTCAAATCCAATGTGCTATTTAGTTTTATATAATGGTCTGTCTTAATTTCAATTTTGTTGATAATGGATGATAGCTAATTAAGAGGTGTGGTTTGGGTGTGGTCAGGTTGTAACCCCCTTTTGAAAAGTCTGCCTACGGCCCTGTTCATGAGATAAAAGGTCAGATGTCAAAAGGATAGTAAATTCATGACAATAAGCTTATTATTATCTCATTCTAATATGATATTCTGATACAAGTAACATTGTTTATCATGGTACTCTAGTATTAGCGACATACATTTTTAAGTTGCTGCAGTTTACCTCATAATTATAAATATACAATATCTCCATTACATTATTACTTAAGAAATTTGTTTATCAATGCTTCATCACAGAGGAAACCGCATTCAAAATACTTTCCCAACATTTGGGATGAAGTACTGGCTATTATATTTGGATTTTACTGATTGTACACACTAACATAATAGAGGTAATGACTTGACTTCCTCAAGCTCCTTTTTCATGTCTGTCTCAAGATTAAGCCCATTCATAAACACTTATGATACTCCTGGTCACATAGTTCTTATTTTGCGATTGTCACTGAGAGCATTTATACCTAGCATTTAGATTTCATATTTTGAACTGAGTAAGATATTGTAGTGAAAGCATTAACACTTACTAATGTCCACCAAGCAGATCTGTACAAGGCACAGAAAAATAATTGGCCCAAGCATTCTAAAATTTCTTTTTGCGTCATTCTCTCCCAACTTGATTTAAAATGTTCAAGTAATTAATATACTTTTAATTTTTAGTCGTTTATAAATTTATCCTTCTTGTCTATTCTATTTACAAGGAATCATACAAAGTTTAAAATACACAGATTTGGCAATTTATTTGCACATCAGAATTGCTGTAGGCTTTCATCAAAATTTCCCAACATATTGCACTATTCCGACATTGTTCTCCTTGTATAAATGTTCATTGTAAATGTATAATTGGATTGTCCAGCTCATACACATCTAGCCATAGCAGTAAATGCTTAACTAAGTTATTTATTAAAAAGATCAACAATAAAGATTAATACAGTAGTTGAATGCTAAAATAAACCCAACAAGGCTCATTAGTTAAGATTTTCAACAGCATCAAGTTTATAGTCAATCTTGTTCTTCCACCTTTAATCATATGTTTATTTCTTCTCTGTTATCTAAACATAGGAACTGAAAAGGGAGGGGGGCATGTACTGACCTCTGCCAACATTTGGAACCTCTAGTCAAATTACTCAGAAGTGCTTTATTTAACCTACAGCTACATTTTGGAGATAGAAGAGCTAGTCAGTTATTTTGGACATTGCCATAATTATTTGTCCTTAACCTAGCACAAATATATTTGTAGGAGGACACACTTAGCTTGTTGCTTATCATGTAATGCCCTACCCCTTTCCAATTATTCCTACATTTATGTGACATGAGTTTAATTCACTTTAATCTCTGTAAAAAAATTTTCATAATTGGGGGAGCAAAGTGAGACTCTCACTAATAAGTCTCAATTGAGATTTTGGTATATTATATATAAAAATTCTTATTAAATGAGTCAGAGTATAATAATATGGTGAAATATTTCAATAGTAGACTATTGTATTTTCAAATACAGAGGCAGTGAAAATAAAGCCTGAGAGTGAAATGTATCTTGCAAAATCACTCTGACAGAGTGTAGTAAGTGGTTATTCTACACTAGATATCTAGATATCTTATACTATCCACTCATAGTACTTAGTATCGCTATTTGTGAATAAACATTTATAAAATATAATTGCTATAAAAAGTGTTTAATTCAGATTAGACAAGGTAAAATTAAACAATTAATAATCATACAGTTTGTCATTATAAACAAGTAAACTCAAAGATAACTAATTGTAATCAACGTTTGATAGTTTAGAGTTAACAATAAAATCAATAAAATTTCTTCTTGAAGTTTAACCATTTTATCTTCAATTCTATGCCTTGTTTTCTTCATTTCTTCATGAAGTTTGTCAGAATTCAATTCCTAAACATTAAAATTATACAATAAGAAGCTGTATGATAGTTACATGTGACTATTCACAACTTAAAAAAACAACAATATGCACACTGAGTAAAATGAAGCACCAAAGGTGCAAATCCTCAGCACTACTATATACTTGCTAGCTATTACAAAATCATCTCAGATCAAAAGAATAATTTATTGGCTATTCCATTCGAATCAGGTATCAATAACGCTCGAGCAATGAAAACTGTAGACGTAAATGCTATCTTTACAAGAAGTAAACAGGTCAAAGACACTAACTGGTATATATTTTCAATATAAACCTCCACTTCCAACACTCTGTTAACTTATCCCTGCAGAAAGCAAAACTACCATGGGCACCAAGAAATTATTTGCTGAAGTGATAATGACATGACCATATGGGGTGTTACCAAAAAAAAGCTAGTTCCTACATTGAGTTGACAGCTTCGCGTTTTCTAGAAAATCATCCCAAATTACAATAAGTAGCACAATAAAATAGCCTTAATCATCGTTCTGAGTAAGACCTTACCTAAATTGAGGTTAATTAATTGTCAGTAATTTCCCGAATCAGTGTATGACAGACAGACATATAGACAGACAGACATATAGACATACAGACTGGACAACAGCTATAACTCGCTCATGCATACACACTGAGAATTTATATTCAGTAAAATAGTTGTACACTTTAATACATATAAATGTATTCTCACAAGAATATAGTCATGACAAATACTAACATAATTGGTACCTTTAACTGTTTGTTTCTGTCCACATCTTCCACATCACTGTACTGGTTAAGAGTAATACCAAAAATCCAAGAATACAAATACATTGTAAACTGATGCCAACAACTGGTATCCTTCTTGTAGGTAATGGTTTCTTTTTTGTCCTTTGTACAACAATTACAACAGCTCCTTGAGAGCAGTGTTTCCATATTCAAAGCAAATTCAATCTAAATTATAGACATAATAGATGAACAAACAACTTAAAGAATTCCGAATTTAATTCAAGTCTAAAGGTTTGTTTTGAACTGTTCAGAGAGAAGCATCAACAATAGTACTGAGTCATAAATTTTACTCACTGTTGTTAAAAAAATGTAGTCTCTTGTATAATGAAACATGAAAGGTGCAGACCTTTACCATTACCATAAACTAGTTAGCTATTACAAAATCATCTCGAATCAAATGAATAATATAATTGACAATTCTAATCCAGTATCAAAGCTCAAGTTTTGAAAACTGAAAATTTAATTGTTGTTTTAATAATAGAAGTAACTATAAACAGGCCAGAGAAACTCACCAGTATACTTTCAACCCAAAACTCCACTTCCAGAACTTCACTTATTTTTCAGCATATCAAAACTAGCGGGACAGCCAAAACTATTAGCTCACATGCTTACAAAGTGACAATAGGTGGCATTAAACACAAAAAGTAGTACATGTACCTTGTGCAGAGCTGACATCTTCACGTTTTCTCAAAATCATCACAAAATGTTAATAAGTAACACAATAAATGGTCTTTTCTTAGTAAGTTCATACCTAAATCAACAGCTACATGTCAGTAATCTCCAAAATCAGAGCGTGACAGACAGACAGACAGACAGACAGACAGACAGGCAGACAGACAGGCAGACAGACAGACAGGGTGACTACTATAATGCCCTTGTGCATGCGTGCTGAGGATTAACCAGAGGATGTGTATGTATTTTTTTAATTAGATAAAGGTTATAGAGTACTTACCCTTAGTTTTAAACTTCTTAGTTCAGCTTCTTGTTGTATTAACTTAACATCATCAATAGCTAAGCCAGTCTAAGATACAAATGAACATAGTTCAAAATTATTTAATTGATATTCATTAAATACAGCATGAATACTTACAAGCAAATTTGACCATAAAATTGGCATCAGTATCAAGAATAAAATCCACATTGGATATGATACTCTGAACAGTGATATTTCTGTTAGATCTCCATTTTCAGATATATTTGCTGAAGAGAGATGGAAAAGATTTTCAAAATCAAGTTCTCCTGTAGTCATAGTCATTACTTTAATATGAGCAAGTCCAGGAGTGAAAAAAGGAGACCTCTGAAATAAAAGTTAGTATAAAAATAATCTAAAGTACAAATTATAAATTCATTTAGTAGTATTACTGTACAATTATGGTGAAAGTTCCAAAAGTATTTATTGCACTTTCAGAATTTTATTCAGTTAATACAGACTGCAATACCTTTGCAGAATATGAAACTCCACAAAACTGTAGAAGTTTTTCATTGTTGGGTGAGCAAAGTGAGACTCTCATTAGTGAGTGTCAGTAGAGATTTTGATATTTTTACAATGTTATTTTTAGGTACAGAATCCTTAAAATAATGTGAGTTATTTCAAGGTGTTATTTATTGCTGTATTAATGCAAGCTCATTACCCTTATAGTTATAGCAAATGGCCTAGCTCACCAGTTTTGGTTTTACAGCTACCTTACTCACAGCCTACCCAATTAGGTTAGAGTAGCTGCTAAAATAACAGCTGGGGGCATGGAAGCCCCCCTACAGCCAACTTTACACCTGCTAGTTACCAGTCCCTGTACAAACTACAGCTGTGAAGATACTTAGAATGGAATAAATAAATTAGTACACTCAGCAGAGTGATATGGCAAGATATTTCATTCTCAGGCTTTATTTTCATTCACCTCTGGCTCATTGTTTATGGGGAGGGGGGGGAGGACAGATAGTAGAGGATGGATATTTGCAGTTGGGATATACAAACTTAGCGAAGTTCATTTTATATTCCATTAGTGGGAGTGGTAAGTTACCTTGGTTTAATGTGCTATTTGTCATAGCTATACACTTTGTGTAACAGATGTTTTCTTACTTAAAAAAACATTGTCCAATATCAAGTCACTCAGAGAATACAAACAATTCTTTATCTACTGGAGCTCTGGTATAATAGAGCTGTTTCAATGGAGCATACTTTGCCTTGTAAGGTGGCTAGCTTAAGAATTCTATGACCAGTGGTTAAGTGAGGTGGGATGACAAAAAAAAAATAATGATGCTGTAAGATGGCTGAGGGTCAGGTTCCAAGAATTAGAGCTGCCAAAAATAAAAATGGAAGAGAAAATTAAAGAGAAAAATTAAAGGTAGAGGAATGACAGTTAACACATGGAGACAATGTAGAGGAAGTGCAAATGTTGTTAGGATCAAATTTGTGAATAAAGGAGTACCAGAGTTTCGTATGAATTGTTTTCTTGATTGTATAAAGGAATCAAAGATTTCAATTGGTGTGAGTGCACTCTAAAAAGAAACAATTATCTATTGAACATTGTGTATTTGTACGCAAAAGTTTTGTGTTTTGCTAAAGAAAAGCACAAATAAAATAAACAAAAAATTTTAACTAACAGTATTATTGCAAGCGATTAGCATTCAAATATGAATTTCAGTCAGACCAGCTCACACACCATTTGTGCCACTAGCATATTTATCTATCTTTACAATGATATAATTCACTCACTACTAAAAATATGCCATCTTTATATTTAGTATGCTTAAACCTCATTGACTTACCTAAAACTTTCAAGTTAACCCTTACCGTATTAACCACCGTTGAAAGAGTGCATATAGCAACATACAGTTCTTTGAATAATAACAAGTAACTAGCATTAACTCACAAAACAATGAATAAATTAATTAATAATTTACACTATACAATACATAACAATAGCTAGTGAGTGTAAAAAGTGAGCAAAGTCGGTGAGAACATCTAAAGTGTTGATATGTATATATGTTTTGATTAGTTTTTGTAGAAATATGATTCAGATTAGCTATCTAATGACAGCTTACCTCAAAACCCAAGCCTGGAACATAAAATATCATATAGAATGCGATAGAAAATGCTAACACCAGTACTGTTGTCAGGAGAATTGTTTTTCCAAAAGTGAGGAAAATTTTTTCAAACATTATAATTTGCAATCCTGAAATAAAAATAATATTGAAAAGCTGCATAAAAACATATTACTCATGCAGTTTGATAGAATGATCAATGCACACTGCTTCTGATGATATTTGCGATACCTATTAATATAATGATTACCTCCAGAAAGCATGCGAAGATATAATAGCAGATTTATCCATGCTAGGAAAACAGCAACTGAACCTAGCTGCCACTGCCATGTGGAAGGGCATGAGCAGTTAGAGAATGAGGAGACGAACATTATTGAAAAGATAAACAAGGTAATGTCAACATAATTCGTCCAATCAGTCAGATAATTAAATTTTAACATAAGAAGCTGAGCAACTTCAATAAACAGATGAATAACAGCGATTACAATTATTGCTACAGCAACTGCTATTAGAAAACTTCTCACACCATTATTCTGGCCTGCATAATCACAAACAAATATACCCACAACTCGAATTTATTTGAGTTATTATTACAATAAAGTTAATGAAATACGAAAACATACTAGGTTGTACACATGATGAAAACTGGTGTAAAATACCTTCATTATTTAGAAAAAGTAACATATCACACTTATAATTTGCCCACTTTAAGCATGTACAATTAAAATGCTACAACCAGTACATAATGAATGAAGTCTTAAGGTGTGAACCCTCAGCACTACAATACAGTATAGCTAGCTAGCTATTACAATATCATATGAGATCAAAAGAATAATTTTATTGTTTCATGCATGCATCAATATAGTTTGAGCAATGTAAATGGTACATGTAAATGCAGTCTTCATAAGAGAAGAAGCTGAATAGGTCAGAGACTCTCACTGGTCTATATTTTCAACACAAAACTCCATTTCCAGCACTCCGTTAACTTCTAAAGCAGCACAAAGCGACACTACTGCAGGCATCAAGAAATTATTTGCTCAAGTGATTAAAACGTAACATTAGGGGGTATTAACCACAAAAGCTAGTACCTAAGTGGAGCTGAAAGCTTCACATTTTCTAAAAAATCTACCTGAAATTTTAAATTGTAGTACAATGAAAAGTCTAAAATCGTCATTCTGTGTAAGTTCATGCTAAATCAATGGTTAAATGTCAGTAATTTCCAAAATCAGAGAGCAACAAGCAGACAGACAGACAAACAGACAGAAAGACTACTATAACCCTCTTGCCCTCTCGCGCATGCATGCTTAGGGTTAATAAGCTTATTTTGCTGAGTCATATTTTAATTGAAAGATATTAGTCATTATTATGATAACTATTTCCCTTATAAAGACCCACATAAGCAAAAACATTGGAAAAATATTATTATTATATCAATTCTTTGTAATCCTACAACTAACCACACTGTCCACATTGCACATTGGAATGTCCACATCGCAATCTTGCTCCTTCATCTGAGCAAATCTGATTTCCAGTTAAGTAATCAAAGGTGTTACTTTCATTTGTAAAGGAAGCCACCACTATCCATGATTACAATCACAATAATTTGCTTTAGTTGTATCTATTGCTATACAATTTGTTCTTACCACATTCATTTTTGTACAGGTAATAAGTGCTAGAGAAATCAAAAGTTCCCTCAACAACTGCTCTACCTATAATATGCACAAATACTGCATATCAAAAATATTATATTTAGTATCATTTGTATCCCTAATTTTATTTGTTTAAAAGCAGTTTTTTTATATTTTGAACAGCCAATATATTATTAATATTCCATATGTTCGCAATGTTATTTTGGGTACGTGACCCATAGTCAATTATAAAATTGGATAAGAAACACACTTATGTTAAACTCACAAGTCATATCTTGCGGATTTGGAGAGAGCAATGCATAAATAGTAAGAATAGCAACAAAAAACCCGTACAGAAGTAGACCCAGCAGGTACCATATTGTAATCCCATAACTTTACCACTTCTTGTTCACTAAAGCTTTTGCTAATGGATGATCAAGTAAATCTTTACGTTTCTCCTCAGCCTATACATATATATTGAAATAATAAAGTATAAAAAGAACAACGTAATTTTGTTAAAACCCAACAAACACAAAATTCAGTTGCTAACTTATGATTTTACCAGTATTTCAAAAGTCAAACTGCCAAAACATATTATGGTGAATAATATACCAAAAAACCACACAATTCATATGTAACTAGCAAGTATGTGCCACACAGTGGCAATTGATGAACTAACTGACAGCAGTTAAAGGGTTCATTTGGGGAATAAGAGTGCTTAACAATGTTAACACACTGACATCGTTTGCCCTAAGCTCTCATCTGTGGCTTGTCATGTAACTTGACATCGTTTGCCCTAAGCTCTCATCTGTGGCTTGTCATGTAACTTGTCCTCTATGAGCTGCAGATAATGGTGACTGGGAAACACTGAGTTCTTGCTGCTACCGTAAACTATCCTCTCTCTCTCCATCACTCTATCAGGGCTTGTCATAGTCTCCTCATATGCTATTCCCTCACATTGTCCCTTTTTTCTTTCCTTTCCTCTTCATCAAGTGGTTTCCTTGTCCTTCTCAATGTCTATCTCTCCTGCTCTCTTTAGTCTCTTTCTCATTCTTTCCTTGCTGCCTTTCTCCTTCAGCCATTCAGATAGTGGTATCTGTCCATCTCCAGCTCTTTCTTCCTGAACCATCTTAATTCTTCTTATCCTCTCCCTATCTCTCTTCAGCTCTTTCTTATTGAATCATCAATTCCCTTTTTTTTCTTGATCTATCTTTGTTACTCCTTTTATCCCTGTATATACTTGTTTCAATGAGCTGAGTTCTCCAGCTTCTCATTCTTTCTCTCCTTTGCTTCGATCCATGATTGTCAGCTTAACCTGACTTTAATTGTTGTTGTTTCCCTAAATCATGGCAATGTTTTACATACCTGGCTCAGTTAATTTTTTTTTCATGAATAAACTCTGTTCCTTTCTTTGTCCCTTTCTGTTCCTGTGAGCTGAGTAAGTTCTCCTGCTACTTATTTTCTCTTCTATCCATGATTGTAAACTTAACCTACGTTTGCTATTCGTTGTTTCTAAATCATGACGACGCTTTACCAACCTGTCTCAGCTAATGAATTACACACACTGTCAGTCGTCGTCATTACTGAGACATATGTGTATCATTATAGAATAGATGACATATTTATTATGCTGTTGTCCTAATTTCTCAATCCTTATTGTCAGCTGAAAGATTCTCACTGGTTTATAAGTCAATCTATTTTGAAAGGTCTAGGTATAGTTAGGATGAGTCATCACTAAGTAAGAACTACAATTACATTAATTAACTTTAAATAAAAAATGTTGAACTTGTTTGTGGTAAATACAAGAGGTTGAAATTGTTTCTTGCTTTACTTCTCAGTGATATTCTAGCTACATGTGTCAAGTATTATTATAATTTTGTTTGTGCTAAAATATGCTAAGCTTCAATCAACATAGATATGTTACCATAATAAGTAGCGGATGGACCTGTTCTTTATCTCTGCACCATCTAAAAAAAGTATATTATTTAGTAACTATTGTAATATTTAACAGAATCATAGACAAAATTCAGTTTTATATATTGAAACCCTTTTCTGCCTAAATTATGAAGGCTAGGATTATGAGTTATAATAGGGCAACTGTGGTGAAAAAAATGCCTGCAAATATCATGAAAAGTGCTCTCATATCATGTATAAACATGGCCCAAAATCATTTAAGTCATAACTGAGTGGAAGCTTCATAATATCGCCATTCCTTACAGCTATTTATCCTTAAAATTTACTTCCTGTTGTAGGTGGTGTTTTGCGATGATGAGACAAATGTTTACTGTATAGACAATTTTAGTTAGACTGTGCTTTTCATGCTGAGGTTATGTCTTACTAGGCTGTGACTACTATGGCTTTTACACTGGGAATAAAAAACATTACTGAGAATATTGCATTATATGCTAGAACTATGGGTTTTTAGTTGAGTTTTTTAAGCTGGAAATATGGCTTTTTAAGCTAGTTAAGGCATTTTTATGTTAGCGCGAGTAGTCTGACTACCATATGTTGGTTACACCAGTGAAAGAGATAACAAATCAAAACTTACTCAAAATTGGTAGTATTGACATAAACAATGTATATTATTGTAAAAGTGCTTGAATTACTTTTAAATTGCACAACTACAATACCACAAATTGCACAATATTTGTGTAGTATGTGTATGTGTATGTATATGTGTATGTATGTGTATGTATGTTTGTATGTAGCTTCGTGTAGTCAGAACATTTACCACCCTTGGTCCAATATACTGGGGGGGAGGGGGGTTGAGGGAGAAAGGAAAGGGTCTGGAAAACTGCCATTGACTCAGCGATTCTAGTTACACCCAAAAGATGATAGATGTAAGGAGGCTTTTGCACTACGAATGACATAGAGTGACTATGAGCAGTAAACGAGAATTGCGACCTAAAATTTTTATTCAGTAAAATGGATCAATGCTGACATAGCAGTCACAATGTACTTGTTCTTCCATTAGGCAAGAGTAACTCAGATGGCTGCAGATTTGTGCACAACATAACACAGTCTTGTCAAAGATACTCTTCGCAATCCACATGCAAAATTGCAGCTCGCACAAAGAGTGGTTACAGTTGCTATACTGCTAATGTTATTCATAGTGCTAAAGACTAATTAACTCCACCAACTTCCAGGTGGAGCTAGAACCTCCCTCCTTGTAGTAGGTAAAGGGTGATAAAGGGTCTAAATACATGAGACTAGTAGGCGAGCGAGCAAACTGATCGAGTGAGACAATGTCTGGGAAAACACAATTGAAAATCGGGAATATTTGTTATTGAGTTAGCAAAGCAAGCAAGATACTATGAGTGGTGAATAATGCAAAATTGGGTATATGTTATATATATATATTATATATATATATAATTTCATTTCTATTTGAGTTAATGTGCTATTTGTCATAGTTATAAGTCCTACACAACAGTATTACTTGAAAATTTATTGTCCACTAGACTAACTTTCTTGTGTAGTAGGTATGTCCAGTTGTGTGAATGTATACTGCCTCACAGCTACTACTTAGATAATGGATATCACAAAGAATACCTTAAATAAAATGTCTTATTTTTGTTGCTGTTGTTTTGTTTTAGTTTTAGTTTTTTCAATTCAAACATTTGCAGCAAATGGTTACTATGGCATTGAAACCCCTTTACTATGTATACGCAATTTAAAATTCGACCTCTTTTTGTAGCCTGAGTGTTAGAAGTTAAAATCAATGATTCAACAATAGTGTAGTTTTAGGCTCGCTCACATATTTGTATTCAAGCACATCACTAGTATAAATACAAAAATCTTACCAACAAGGTCCAATGAGACGGTTCTAAATTAATCCTACACAGAAGTAGGTCTTGATTCAATACACTAGTTGGGTGAGCTAGGCTAGAACCTCACTAACGAGTCTCAATTGAGATTTTGGTGCATATTATATATATTATGTATTATGTAATTAAAGTAACTAGGATGTGACTTAAGGTTATATTTACCCATATCACCTGTGCTCAGAGTTAACATGTTGGGTTATCACATCCCCACCAGGTTATACAAGTGTTTATTGCACAAGAAACTCATTATAAATGTATTATTCATAGGATACCGCAGAATAACAATGATCTGATTGGCTGTATTTACACGAGTGCCTGTGGCACTCGTGTAAACACTAAGCCAACAGACTCACAATATTCTCCTGTGTGAAATGAATAATTGGCAGTGAAACACTTACAGGGGGTACACAATATTGAGATTCCATGGTGTTCATTTATTAACTTTTTTGCTTATATATATACGGTATGGGCGACCCCTGTTTATTGCCTGTGCCTAGAATTACATAAGTTAATAAGGCATCTTAATGAAATAAAGAATGATCTGCCAAACAAGGAGTTGTGGGAAGTTATGGGTCTTAAAATCAGCTTTTTTTTGGAGCAGACTTAAATGATTCAACTTATTTTATAAAACCATAGCATAGACTCAGAAGCACTATTTTTCTTGGTCGTCATTAAGTGCTAAGTCAGTTATTACAAGAACGATTGAATATATGCCAAGGTCTGTAGCTCATAGTTAGCTCTCCCTTTAAAGCCAGATTAGCTTGCTTGCCATATGTGCTGAAGCACACCACTAGTATGTATGTATGTGTGTGAAAGTATTATGATTTATGTATGTATGTAAGTCTATTAGGTCAACTTACCCACACTCTGTCAGACGTTCTAAGCAGTTTATTTTCTCATCATAATCAATATGAGCATAATCAAAAGTAGCTTTAATAGTTTTTGCAGCAGTATGATCAGTTTCAGTGCATTGATCCATAACGTACTTGGCAACCACTGTAACAACACATGTATAACATGAATCCCATTCTCTCAACTAAATTAATCATTTCAATCATATCAAAACATACTATTTTTCTACATACAGTATACAAACAGTTGTACATAATACAAAATGTATAAGGTTGATATGAGATGAGCTCTACCAGCTAGATGGACTGGTGAGATTACAACCATTCAACACTCAGCTAAGCTACTGATAGTTTTCTAAAAGAGTAGATATCAGGGGTAAACTTATAAACTCATTAATTAATATTGCCTATTAGTAACGTTCACATTTATCAATTCTTTCTATATCTAAATTTGGTGCATCAACAAGCACTTTATGTTAGGTACAGTAAACATTGCTTCCACAAAGCCTTATCAATGCATGTTTAAAAAGTGCAGAAAATATAATTTAAAAAATACTCACTTGGCATATTTTTTATAAGCTCTTTAAAAACTGTTGTTCCACTCTCAGATTCCCTCTCACATTTCAAAGCATCACTTAAATTGTCACTTCCACTGCTAATAATTACCATGGCAATAGATCTAGATAATATAATAAGTATCTTTACTACTGATGTGCCAGAGCACAAATGGTGAGACAACTATAATATATACAATAAGAATTTATTTTAATTCTTAGCATAATGCCTATACTTTTCGAAATCGAAAATTTCTAAATTAACTCACCATTCAACAATGATGAAGAGTTACTAAACATGCTGTGCCCTTAATAAAGTAAGCAAAAGTTGAGGCATTAAGGTCTGCTCCAAAGGCTAGCCAACTTTTTTAGGCCCACAAGTCATTACTAAATAGTCAACAGGAGCTTCATATTTCCTTCCGAAAAGCTAATGTAATTAGCCAATGATGCAAAAAGGGGGTTTCACATACAGTAATTATTGACGAGCAAAAAATATTATAATAGAATCTAACTCGCTTGCCATTGATACAATAATATTTTTTTATTTACATAAGATTAAGCTCTTTTCGAGTGGTTAGGGAATGACAGTAAGCCAATTTCTTAAGTAGTCCAATAATTGAACGATTTGAAAAGCCACACTGTTAACTAAAGCCAAGTTAGTTGATAGTATAATTAGCTAACTAATATTTTTTACATGATAGCTATCAACACTTAAAACTAAGTAAAATCTTCAGGTTAGGAAAAAGTTAAAACTACGCCTTTAAAGCTCTCTTTTTTAGTGTATATTGATGTTCATTAGCAAAGTAACGAACTAAAATCGATACAATTCATAATCAATAATAGCACAAAAATCAGACATGCGAGATAAAGATCAATCAAAAGATGCGTGATACAAAACGCAATGTATGCCAAAATAAATCATGATTGCTATATAATTTCAGCATACATTAAATAACTACGTATGAAATCTCCATAATAAAACAACACTATTAATTAACCCTCAGCGTCTATGTGCAATGAAGGTTATTTTGTCATTTATTCATTCATTCTTTGATTGATTCATTCATTCACTCTGTCAACAGCGGATCTCCATGATGGCGGATTTTACTCCTTGTGATGAAAAATAAGACTAGTAGTCCATTGTCTTAGAGTCAATATTAAGGTGTTTTGGGCACTTGCAGCAGAAATCACCAAACTTGGCACAAATGACCTATGATATGTAATAAACAAATCCTGATATAGGACACACCCCTTGTTGTTAATTAACACCTACTAATTAAGAAAAAGTGCTGATGCTTGCTGAAATGCTGTGCTTAGTGGTGGTGAAAGTTTGCTGGGATGTGTGCCTAGACAGCTTGGTACTAGGTCTACCGAAGGGTTGTCATTAAGCTTAAACGTTCATGGTGAGTCAGTATTGTCCTTAAGGAACTAGACATTAGTATGTGCTATTATATTTTTAAGTGTTGACTAGCTATGGCTTCAGGGGAAATGAACTGGTCCCTATGCTGTCTCTGCCAAACCAATGATGGTGGTGAGATGAGGTGCCCAGCTTAAAGTAAGCGTAAGGACAGAGATGCAGGATATGAATCACTGTCACATGCACTTTCACAATGGTAACAACTTACCAATTATTCCCGAGTTCATAACAAAAAATGCTAATCTTTTGGCAGAAATCACCAAACTTGGCTCAGATGATTGTTCATGCGTACTAATGATATTCTGATATAGGACACACCCCTTGTGGTTAATTAACATTACTTATTAACATAATTAAAATAACCAGCTTAATTACCATTTTAATGGCACTTGTTTTGCTAACAAATTGAAGAGTCATTACAATCAAATGAAAGAAAGAGTCTTGAATTAAAACTTGACCTTACTTGTGCAAGTATTAGTAATAAATAAACACTTTAAAGTCATAATGATAATTATAGATAGATATTGTTAGTTAGCAGATGATAATGCAGCTTGCTGTGGCTTCCTGTAACATGTTCCTCCACATATGCATCTGGCTGTGCACACTAGGCCCTTTTTGTAGCAGGAACATTTTCCTGCACAAGGTTTTGTGCACCCGCACCTAACTAGATCTTCTAGTGCTTTTGCTGCTTGAGGAAGGGGAGTCCAAAAAGGTTCCCACCCATATTCACACTCAGTCCACCCCCATGACCCTGAACTTGGTAAGACCTGTTCTGCCACGAGAGATTTCCCCCATACATAACTAAATAATAAGGAGTAAATCCCATTTGCTCATGTACATTCAAACTCGATCAAAATAGTAGTTACATGAATCAATGATAAGTACAACTGAATGGAGTAGGTAAGGATCATCAGTTAAATGATAAGTGCGACTGAATAAATTAGGTAATAATCGTCAGGTGAATATAATGTTCTCTATCTCCCCCCAAGTCTTTGACCCATGATGGTTAAAGGCTGAGTTTCGTAAAGTCAAAAGAATCGGTCTGGGGGTTTCCTTTCTCTTACTGATCGTCTCAACGGCTTTGGTGATGGAGTATATAAGGGCGGGGTAAGGGTAGTGACTGGTATAGGATCCGGGAGTCGGGGGGGACTGGTCGGAGGGGGTTTGGGGAGCGGGCTGTCCCTGGAAGGCAGGTTAGGGGGGTTCGTGGTGTTGACATCTTCATTGGTCCTGGTTGGAGTGGGCCCAGGTGTGTCCGGTGGTAGACATGTGGGAGGTGAAGTTGTAGGTGAGATGTCATCAGGAGATGAGGTTGAGGGTGGGATGCCATCGGGAGATGAGGTTGGGGGTAAGTAAGCAATGTCCTCCATGATGGACCTTCTTTTGGCTGGTGGGTGTACAGGGATGTATTTCCTGAGGAATTTCCTGTTCCTGAGTGTTTGCCTGCCTGACCCGTCTATTCGAATGAGGTACTGATGGAATTGGCGCACTTCAATGACGATGCCGGTTCGATCCCACTTGTGTGGGTGAGGGCCAGTCTGATTTTGTATTCTCACCCGGTCACCAGTACTCAGTGGGGTTAGGGCTCTGGTGTGCTCACTCCATCGGTCCTGGTGAGACATGTGACGCTGTCTGAGTGCCTCTTCTCGTAGCCTTAGTGATTCCCTCCAGGTCTGATGTGGGTGGTACTTTCCAGGGAGGATTGGGATCAGGTCCTTTGTTGGTCGTCCAAAGATGCACATGGCTGGGGAAAGTTTGGTTGTAGGGTCCGGCGTGTTCCTGTATTGCAGGATGGCTTTCTGGAAAGCATCAATGTCTATAGCACCATCCTTCCCTGTGTTGCCTGTGATCAACCTCTTGACGGTTTTGACACCCACCTCGGCTCTGCAATTGCTGTGAGGGAATGCCACAGAGCTAAGTCGGTGGTGAACTCCCCAATCCTGTAAGAATTGCCTGGAGTTGTGAGCTACAAATTCTGGACCGCCATCCGATGAGAGTTCGTCTGGTATCCCATAGGTGGCAAAGGTGCGTCTCAGGACAGTGATAAGTCCCTGGGGCCCGTCTTTGGCTCTCTCTACGATAGGCCAGTTGGAATATCGGTCGATGATGACGAGATAATTGCAGCCATGGTAGTGGAAGTAATCTGCACAAATACACTGGAATGGGTATTCAGATAAGGTGGGGGGTGTGGGTGGTAGTGCCGCTTGTGATGGGGCCATCCTGTTGCAGTGGGAGCAGTTGGCTCTGGTGGCTCTGATGTTGTTAGTGATGCCAGGCCAGAAGACAGATGCTTCTGCCTTTGATGTCATGGCTGATGTGCCCTGGTGGGCGGCGTGTAGGGCAGACGGGCATGAGGGTCGTAGAGAGGGTGGGATGACGATTCTATCTTTGTAGACAATGACACCATCACTGCTGTACAGATGTTGTCTGAATTGGTGGTATTCTCTGATGGATGGTGGCAGTTGGTGTTTGAGGTCAGGGATTCCGTCTTCGATTGTAGAGAGGAGGAGGAGCATGTTGTCATCAGATGATGTGGCGATTTGGACTTGCTCCCAATTGATGGAATGTAGGGAGTGTAGAGACGAGATGAGTGAACTCTGTAGTTGGTCTTCCATTTGGATAGAGTCTAGTTGGTTATCTGTTGAGATGCCAGCTATGAGTTGAGTGGGGATGCGGAGGGGAGGGGTAGCAACACCATCTTGGATGCTGTGGATGTCGTCATGGAGGACCATTTTGGGTGGGCGGCGATCACCAGTTGGGTGTCTTGAGAGGGTGTCAGGGGCCTTGTTTTTGACACCAGGGATGTGGACGATTTTGAAATGGTATCTCAGGGTTTTTTCTTTCAGGTTCCTCAGTCTAGTGTTGCAGATGTGATCTAGGAATCTATCACCAAATATCTTTAGGAGTGGTCTGTGGTCAACAGCGATGGTTAGATTCTTACATCCCAGGACAAAATGTCTTGCTTTATCCAGGGCGTCTACTACAGCCAGTGCTTCACCTTCGATTGGAGCATAACGTGATTCAGCTGCATGTGTGAACCTACTGCCTACTAAGGTTATCTTCCAGCCATTTTTGCAGCAGAAGAGATCACTGGAGGGGCAGGAGCAGTGTTTCTGGAACAACCAATAACCAATTCCGTCTTTGGACAAGTCAGTGGCTAGGCATGTGGGCTTGGACTTGTCAAAAATTTTGATTCCACTGTGGATTTCGTCAATGATGGTTAATTTCGACTTTTCAAAGGCTTGCTGTACATCATTGTTCCAGTGGAACTTGTTGCTGGGCTTGAGGAGTTCCCAGAAAGGTAGCATTACGTCAGTCATGCTGAATGCGTACGATACCTGATTCACCAAACCAAACCAGGATCTTACATCCGTTAGGTTTTGTGGTGTAGGGAAGTCGGAGATGGCCCTGATGTACTTCTTGCATGGTCTCACAGTGTCATTGGTGATTTCAAAGCCTGTGAATTCAATGTCGTCTTTGGCGAATCTGAACTTATCTTGGTTGAGGGTAATACCGTGTCTGCCACAGATGTCTAACCAGTTGGATGCTTGGTAGAAGCTTTCTTCTATCGTGTCAGACCATAGCAGTGTGTCATCTACACATTTTGTTTTGTTGGGTATGGACGAGGTGATCTCATCATATCGTCTAGTGTATCCATCACCTGAGGCAATGTAGCCTTGTGGGGCCGTGCGATATCTGTAGCGGCCCCATGGGGTGATGAAGGTGGTAAAGTGTCTGTCTTCAGGATGAAGAGGAACGCTGTGGTAGCCATTCCATGCATCAAACACGGGTTTTCTTCTTCCCTTGAGGGACTGACCTCGCCTGGTGGAAGAGTGATTGGGTGTGGTGCGTTTCCCTGGTGGCATGGAGGTTGAGTGGCTGGAAATCGATGGTCCTTCTGGGTGTGCCATTTTTTTACAGATAACCATTCTGTGGCACCATGTAACAGGTTCTCCAATAGGTACAGGTTCCAACACTCCAAGTCTCACATCTCTGTCGAGGCCATCTTTGACATCGTCTTGCCAGTGAAGGGGTACTGGGATGGGTGAATGATGAGCGGTGGGGGACGCTTGTGGGTCTATCATAAGTCGCATTGGTGGGCCTTCCATGAGTGGTAGGGTTTGGTGTTCACAGACATTGAAGGTACTGGAGCTATAGTAGTCAAGGAGGTATTGCTGGAGTTTCTCCCGGTTGGCTTCTGTGGCTGGGTACGGCAGGGAGGTGGGGATTGGTGGTGGTTTAGTACGTTTGAGGCATTGACAACCATGTTGTGATGGGGGTGTGGAATTCGTGGCGCCGCCAATGGAGCCGTTAAGACTGGTTTCCTTGACCTCGTCCATTGCCGGGAAATTATGTGAGATGATTCCCAGGTCTGAACATGCCTCTCTGCTGAGGAAGAACTTGTCGGTACTGTTAGTCACATAGACCATCTGCCTGGTAGACCTCTCTTCTCCAATTTGCCGCTTTTCGCGGATAGCCTCAGTATGGCAGCGCCCAGAATGTCAATATTGTGGTTGTCTGCTGCATGCATCCTGAGATCAACAGGGATGAGGTCTCTGGTGGATAGGCCAAGCTTCTTTATGATTTTGAAGCCTGCCAGGCAGCTTTGGCAGCCCGTGTCGGCCATGGCACTGGTGAAGGCCTGGTTTTGGGGTGATTGGAGGGGAAATCCAAAATGGTCATAGTCCTCCTGCTTGATGCTCATCTGAAGTCTGATGTATGGCTGGGGTTTGGACTGTTTCCTTGACCATTCCTTTGTGGTCTGATCAAAGATATGGTGGTCCAGTGTAGCACTTTTGGTCACCTTTGCTGATGTGATTTCGCATAGTGTGTCGAATATGGCACTTTCGCGTTCAGTGGCCCTGGCCAATTTTGTGTCAGCTTTGCTTCTGCACATCTTCCCACAAAGTGGTGGTCTCTGTCACAATGGTTGCACTTGGTGCCAAAGGCAGGACACTCAGTTCTTCTGAGTCTTGTTGGGGGGTTTCTTCCGTGCCCCTTGGTCCCGCAATACGTACAAGTGTCCTAGTCCTTTGATGGGCCCCTAGTCGACGGTCTTTTCTGTTTCTTGTACGAGCTGCCAGCTACTGCATCTGTTGCTTGTGGTAGTAACAGGCGGGATGCTGACCTCTTTCCTGCCTGTTTTGCCTCAACGAACTTGAGGACTTGCTCCCATGTCATGTCTTGGTTCTCGTCTCCTAGTAGATCCATCTGTATCTCAGTGTCATCCAAACCTCTGCATAACACATCCCTGAGTATGGCTTCAGTATAGTCCACGTTGGCAACACAACCTGTGCACTGCTTGGTATACTTGCAGACGCTTGCCTGCCCTCTCAACCTCGCTCCGTAGGCGCGTATCGGCTCGTCTCGGTCCTGCCTCATGTTGTGTAGGGTCACTCTTGCTACCATTGTGTTCTCTTCCCTTACGGCTAACCTCCTCATGGCCCCGAATACTGCATCTTCGGGCATTCCAGTAAGGGTGCCTCCAGCATTCCTGGTGAGGTCCCTGCGGAGCTGGTCATCACAGCAATCAAATAGTTGGATGATCCTGTCTGTTTCCTCTAATTTGGTCGCCTTTACGTAGTCATTCCATCTCGATTTAAAGTACTGCCAGTCCTCTGTGGTGCCGGCCGATGACACAGTCGGTCTCTTTACCTTCTCAACCCTTGCTGCTTGTGTAGATCCACTGGGGTTTCCATGACTGGTTGCATGAGTTGTGATGAGCGCGGCTGCAACTACCGGTTCGACGTCGGGGGTCTCGTACGCGCAGCCTTCTATCGGGCATTGGATCACTGGCATCTCTGGACCGTTTGGTGGTGCACCTTAGATGGGAATACTTGCCCTTGTCCGCGCTCCAGCTCCACAGTGAAGTCGATCGATCCTCCCGCGTTTCGGTGAGTTGTACTTATCATAAATAATAAGGAGTAAATCCCATTTGCTCATGTACATTCAAACTCGATCAAAATAGTAGTTACATGAATCAATGATAAGTACAACTGAATGGAGTAGGTAAGGATCATCAGTTAAATGATAAGTGCGACTGAATGAATTAGGTAATAATCGTCAGCTGAATATAATGTTCTCTAATAACCAGCTTGATAAGTTGCTCTCTTTATGTGCTCTAATAAGTTGGTGGCAAATATTCAAACGAACGTGATGACTGGGAAAATATTTGCTTACGTGCATGGTTGACTTCCATCAAGGGGCATGTTGAAGAATACAATGAGACCACATAGCTCTCAAAGACTTCAATGTCTGCTGATGTGAGTGCGAGGGGTCTGTCCATCAGGTAGCATAATACAGTTGTGAGTTCTGGTCTTGTGGCCCACTTGAGGTATGCTGATTTTTTTCCAGTCCCAGAAAAAAAGGAGGTATTGTCACACCCTGTTTGGGCATGAAATGCAGGAAGAGCGTGAGCTTTTGCAGGAGACATAGTACTGCAAATATCATGGATAGAAATGTACCTTAATTTCTTGCCCATTCCAAATGACACCCATAATTTCTCTGCACATATCTCAGTGAAGAAAGAAATAGCTAGAACAACAACATCAGTATCACTGGCTATAATCAGTACATTCTTGTACCCTAGTGATGCTGCATTTGCTGCATGCAACATTACTCTGGCATCAAACTCCTCATGATTGCAAGGAGAGATAGAATATTCTGTTTGAATCACAAGGATTTCTTAACCCTTTCGTTCCCAATCCCGCTTAAAAGCGGGTGAAGACCGGTTGGCTTCTCCGAATTTTTAAAAATAGTTACTTTATAGCTAGAACCTTCAGATTGCATACACAGGTGCCCAATGCGTTGGAGAAGCATCTAAAATAGCTTTCAGCCAGGGCTGCTTCGACAGTACCTCACAGCAGTTGCGTTTATTTCTTCCTCGGCAAAAAAAAAAAACATCGGTTCTCCGTCGAATTTTAAAAAAAGTTACCTTCTTCACAGCAGCTTCATTTATGGATCCAGTCATCTCCAGAGCTTTGTAGAAGCAGCGAAAAATTGCTTGAGCCCAGTAGCCTTCCATAACACATTGAAACAACCGCTTCTTTGCCGACCAAGACTTTGCGGTTTGACTTACTGTCTTCTTTTTTTTTTTATAAAATCGCCAGTTCAACTGGGGGCCTCCCCATTACGTACAGTCTTAGGTAATGCTTATTACATCACAGGAAAAAAGTGAGCGTGTCGTGTGATCCAGGTAACTATGCAAAAAAAAAATTTTTTTCGAAGTCAATTTGGAAAGATGGCGTCTACCAGTTACAGTGCTGTGGAAGTTTTATACTTGCTTGATACTGACTCTAGCGACTCAGGATCAAGCGGAGAAGAGGGAGACGACATCTAGGGCTATAGGAGGCCCTGTATCAGGGTTGGGGACCAGACCCCGTCAACTCTGACACTGACAATGGAAGTCAAAAAGATGATCGATGTAAGCTTGTCTTTCTCTTGTCTTTCTCTTGAAAACTAGCAAGCTTCTGTTGTGGAAAGGACTTATTTATAGCTATATTGAGATGGAGAAAGCTGTTTAGCTATAATATATATATATTTCATTGAGTTTTGAGATTTGAAAGTGGGTTGTGGTTTGTTGAACAATTTCAAATTTTCAAAAAAATTTAATTTTTTTTACCAGAATGTACTACTAGGACCAGATGTGTATGCAGTCACCGACCCGATTGTGAAGAGGGATTGTGAAGAGGGATTGTGAAGAGGACGCAGATAAGGCAACAGGAGCAGAGTCTTCCATTGACGAAGGAGAAGATGCTGGACCTGGCGAAGTACACTCGGAGCCCCACCCCCCCTCCTTCCCAAACAAAAATCCTGTATGAAACCGCATACAATACATCATAAAGTTGCAATTATATAGGATCATGAATAATTTGTTGTTTGTATTACAAATATCTTTGTTGTTGGTGTTTTTGTGTATATGAAATTGTTTTGTAGTGGAGCTCGACGTCCAATGACGTCCAATGGCGTATGTTCCTTGTGGACACTCATAGATGTCTCCTACATGATCACAATCAGCACCACACACAACAAACAACATATTATTTTATTGTTGAACTAATATAATATTGGTATAAAGTACATCAAACAATATTATTTCTATTTTTTTATTATTATTATTGATGGGAAAAGTGGAATTTTTTGGGGAAAAAAAATTTTTTTTTAAAAGTAATAGTAGAGGGCCTAAATATTATTCAATTTTCTCAATCAAAAAATGAGGGGAATCCCAAACTCTTGGTCTATTTAGTGATATACGGTTGCTATGGGGTTTTCCCAGCCAGCATCGAGTTAAAAAAATAAAACGGTAATGCACTATTCCGCGGTAGAAGATTAGATTTTTCCGCGCGCGTCCAAACAATTCGGGAACGAGAGGGTTAAAACAGTCTCATCAAATGTGGTTATAACAATCTTTCCCTAACCAAAAGCAGATCGCGCAATCACTCTTGATAAGTAGTGAAATAGTTCAATCTTGTTTGCTGAATTGCGAAGATAACTGTTCCAGTTCTTTGGGATCTTTCCATTACCATCACTCGGTAAGGGTTGTCGCACTCCATCCCCTCTACTCTCTCTACTCGTTGCCTTCAGACTGTTCAACAGATACCTGTCCCAGATAACATCAACACGCCTAGCAGTGATCAAATGCCTCTTGATGAAAGGAATTACTTTCTTTTCTGCAAAGTCATAGAATGTTGTGGGGAACGGTCGTAACTCCGCTCTCCACGTAGCAACTAAGTCGGGAGCTTGTCTGGTCAACCCTTTCGAAGGACCAGGATCTTGCACACCCTCTAACGCAGGTAAATACCAGGCCTCAACCTCTGTCACCTACGGCAATTGAAGTCTCGGCACTAGCAACCCAAAGCGCGCACTCCACCCCAAATACAGAGATGGTTCGGGAATATGCAAGAACAACTTAGACAAATAATTGAACACTATATATAGTAAGGGTGATACAGAAAATACGATTGGGTTAAGTATGGGCGGAGTTCGATGTTCCCGAGAAAGTTCCTTCAGGCTGCGTCCTTTTCCAGTTCGGGTGCGTAGTCCCGAACATCCTCCGGGGGGGATGAATCGGCTGGATCTTCGATGAGGAGGACGAGACGATTAGTAGATCTTTTAAAGGTCTTCCCGCGAGTGAACACATTGACAACTCGAGTAACGTTGTCGTCTCCTTTGTAGACAGCAGTGATGCGTCCTAGAGGCCAGCTCCTTCCCGCTAGTGTGTCGTCTTTGATGAGGACCACGTCTCCAACCTGGTAGTCTCGATGTTGGAGATGCCACTTGGCCCGTGCGTTGAGAGACTGTAGGTACCTGGCCTTCCAGGTGACCCAGAGTTCCTGCCTCAGGCGCTGGACGAGGTTCCATCGACGTAAGGAGGTGATGTTAGTGTCTGGCTTGACTCTCGATGGGGGAGGGGACTTCAGAGGACGTCCAATCAGAAAGTGTCCTGCTGTAATAGCTAGACCTTGGTCAGGATCGGTAGATGACATCGGCGCCAGTGGGCGAGAGTTGAGGATAGCCTCCGTCTCAATGAGGAGAGTGTTGAGCTCTTCGTATGACAAGGGTCGAAGTGAGATCAACTTTCGGAGTGTAGACTTCATGGCCTTCACGGCGGCCTCCCACAGACCTCCGAAATGAGGTGCGCGAGGTGGAATAAACTTCCATGTCATGTTGGATGTGGTGGCAAGATGAGAGAGAGCCTGATGAGTGTCAGGATGATGGAGTAGATGTTGGACTTCGTCGAACTCAGCTTTCGTTCCAACGAAGTTGGTGCCATTATCGGAGTGTAAGGAATGAGGGACTCCTCGACGGGCACAAAATCGATTAAAGGCTGCTATGAATGCGTCTGCTGTGAGGTCCGAGCATAGCTCGATGTGTACAGCCTTTGTTGCGAAGCACACGAATACTGATGCATAGACTTTCACCCTGGTGGGCTTGCGGGGGTTCCCTCGGTGTACCAAGAACGGTCCCGCGAAGTCCACACCGGTGACATAGAAAGGTGGTGAAGGTGTGGTTCGTGCAGAAGGTAGCATCCCCATCTTAGGCGTGACAGAGAGTGCATGGAGCTTCCTGCAGATAACGCAGTTCCTCGAAAGGGACTTGAGATGACTTCGAAGAGCTGGAATGTGATAAGTCTCCGCGACAATGGAGAGCAGGATAGATGTGCCGGGGTGCTTGTGAGCGATGTGGAGAGTGTCCAGTAGTAGTCGGCACAGAGTCGAATCGGTGTTCAGAAGAATGAGAGAACGAGGTTGCTGAGGACTGGAAGTATCCCGAAGACGGCCTTGAATACGAATGAGTCCATCATTTCCCAAGGTGACATCGAACTTCTTCAAGGAGGCTGGAACTGACTGGATGATCCTATCCTTGACGTGGTCCAGGATATCAGCATAAGTGTCACTTTGAGAGAGGCGAAGTAGGACGAGTTTGGCCTCTTGGGTTTCCTCAGGCAGAAGAACTTGGTCCAGAATGCGGTGGTCTGGAGCAGCTCTGAGGTTGTGAGTGAAACGTTGCACCCATGCGAGGATGCGGTTGAGTCGATGAAAGGATGAATACTTCGTCAGGAACGTCCAGGGGGCAGAGGAGGCTGCAGCATGGACTGAGACTGTCTTGCGGATCTCCGGGACTTCCTTCGGAAGAGAGTTGTTAGGAATGGGTGGTGGCCAGGCCGTTGGCGGTAACTGAAGCCAAGGTGGGCCCTTCCACCAGGTGGTAGACTGGATGAGGTCTGATGGTGACATTCCTCGACTGGCTAAGTCGGCGGGATTATCATCTGTACGGACATGTCTCCATCTCGTGCCTGGGACCCTTTCTTGAATAGCTCGTACTCTATTGGCGGCGAACACTTTGAGTCGAGTTGAGGATCCACGAAGCCAGGCCAACACTATCGAAGAATCTGTCCAGGCGTAGACATCTTCTGGAGCGAGTTGAAGGTCTCTGAGCACTACGGTGACTAGTCGGGCGAGCAGATGGGCTGCCATAAGTTCCAGTCTGGGCACCGTGGACGGCTTGACTGGTGCCACTTTGGCCTTGGATGTGACCAACTGGACAGAAACAGAGGAGTCTTCGTAGAGAACTCGGAGGTAGATGACGGTACCATAAGCAAAAGTGGACGCATCTGCGAAGGCATGGAGTTGTCGGCTGACGATAGCTTGAGAGTGAGGGGAGAGATGGCGTGAAACTGGGTGTGAAGCAATGACTGGCAGCTGTTGAAGCCAATTGGACCAGGACTCGGAAATGTCTGGAGGTGCGGGTTCGTCCCAGTTCAGTCCCTGTTTCCACAGACGCTGCAGCAGTATTTTGATGACAATGATGGCAGGGGAATAGAGGCCAAGGACATCGAACACTTGAGCTGCGGTTGAGGCCAGGTTCCTCTTGGTGGCTGTGAGGTCTGGGTCGACAGTTGGGACTGACACATAGAACACATCCGTGGCCACATTCCAATGGATGCCCAGGGTCTTTGCTGAGGCTAGAGGATCAGTGAGTTGTAAGTCTGCGGCTTCTCGAAGTTCCTCAGGAACAGTGGACAGAAGCTCAGCAGAATTGCTCCTCCACTTTCGTAAGGTCATCCCACAGAGATTGAGTAGCTCACACAACTGCTCGCGAATATGAGCAGCTTCTTCCACGGTGGAGGCTCCGGTCAGGCAGTCATCCACGTAGAAGGCAGACTTCACGATCGATGAAGCTTGAGGATGGGACTTGGAATGTCGATCTGCGTGCTCCAGCAGGACCATTGTAGCGAGGAAGGGTGAGGACTTGACGCCGAAGGTCAGACGTCGCATCCGATGGTCGATGATATCATTGGTGGAGTTACGCATGAGGAACCTGTGGTAGTTCCTTTCGTCTGGGTCGAGCTCAACCTCCCTAAACATTTTACTAATGTCGGCAGTGATGGCAAACTTGTGACATCTGAAGGCGGTCAGGACGGACGTGAGTAAGGGGTACAGATTCGGCCCAGGAAGTAGCTGGTCGTTTAACGAGATGCCTGTGCTCGTCTTTGCCGAGGCATCAAACACTGCCCGAAGTTTCGTCGTGGTCGAGGAGTTCTTCACGACACCATGGATGGGCAAGTAATTAGCACATAGTGACAGGTTGCGCCAGATCGGTAGTGGGAACGATCTCCGCATGTCCCAAGTGGACATACTCCTGAAGCACAGCCTCGAAGTCGTCGAGCTTGCTCTTAGAGCAAAGGGAGCGTTCATTTTGTAGAAAACGGCGAATGGCAGCTGGACGTGAGGTTCCCAGCTCTGGAGGGTCAGTCACCCTAGGAAGTTGGACACGAAATCTTCCCTCGGGGGTAACCTGATGAGTGTCCTTGAAGTGCGTCACGGCGGCTTGTTCCTCAAGGGTGAGAGTGCCATTATCGTCGGGCACTTGTTCGTTGAGCCACAGGCGTTGGAGTGACTCGTCGAGAGGGTCAGCCTTCCCCTGTACGTGCATGATAGCCGACTCTACAACGGCAGCGGGAATGGCTCCACCCAACGTCCACCCGAAGATGGTGGGCGTGGCAATGACAGCTCGGTGCTCGTCCTGCTCAGGTGCGCCTCGGGAGACTCTGACGCAATCGGCAATCCCAAGCAGGAGGTCCAGTGATCCACCTAGCTCCGGGTCGGCGATCGGAGCTTTATCCCTGATGCATGGCATCTTGAGCAGGAGGGACGGATGATCAGGAGGACGAAGATGGGGCAGCGCCTTTATGACGTGACACTGCACCACTATGGGGTCAGAAGGATCTGCATTGTGAACAGAGCACAAGGTTAAGTCAACATAATGTTTGCTCACACATATTCCTTGAAGTCCACTGATCTTGAGCCTGGCGGGCTTTCGAGGGAGTTTCAGAGCAGTGGCTAGATTCTCGGTGATGAGAGACAGTGAAGCTCCTTGGTCGAGGAGTGCTCGTGCCTTTTGGCAAGCTCCATTGTGTTTGGCGAGAGCCATGGCGGTCGACAGGAGAGATGACGTAGGCGAGTTGGCGTGGAGAGCCTTGGTCTCCTCGGCTTTCGGAGGTGACGATTCTTTGCCAGTCGTACCTTTGTGTAAGGCTGAGTGGTGCTTTGCTCCACAATGACGACAATTGAAGTGAGAAGCACACCCTTTCGACGTGTGGTCATATGAGAGACAATTATAGCAGAGTTTGGCGTCTCTGACTATCTTCTGCCTTCTGTCCACATCCAGGTCCCAGAATTGACGGCATCGGGACAGTGGATGGCCAGAGCGGTTGCAGGCGGGGCAATCGATCCTTGAAGACGTCACGTTGTGGATGATCTTGCTAGGCGTTGACTTCTTGGACTGTGTCGGCGTCTTGGCAGTGGACGAGGCATGCTTCACGGCTGTATATTTCATCGACACATGACGATCCCTGACGAAGTCAAGTAGGTCGTGGACTGCGGGGAGCGATGATTCCCCAACACAATGTCTGTTCCACTCCTCGGTGAGTTTTTCATCAAAGCTCCTCATGAGGATTCCTCCGGCGATGTGTTCTCCAGATTCTCCACCACACTGGCGGAGACCGTCCCAGATGGACTCGACCTTGGTTCTCAACTGGTGTAGGCTGTCCTTGGTGTAGGTGTAGGTAGGTAGACTGAGTAGTTGGTCCACATAGATAGGGTGGACCACAGAAGGGCTTCCGAAGTTGGCTTCAAGTTCTCTCATTGCTTGTTGATACCCATCGGTATGGCGGCTCGCTGTCTCTACAATCTGACGAGCGGCGTCAGAGTGCATTGACTTGAGCAGGTGGCAGCAACGATCTGAGTCTGGCAATGACGAACCAGCATTGTTCATAGCAGAAGAGAATAGGGACTTGAAGTTTGCCCAGTCGAGAGGGTCACCAGAGAACTTTGGTAGATCCAGGATGAGTCTGGATGGTATTGGAGTAGTAGGAGTAGAGTCAGGCCTAGGAGTCGAGTGAGGTAATGACTCCCTTTTGCTGGCATCCGAAGCTCTCTTGGTGATCTCTGCTAGGAGTCGGTTGGTGTCTCCTCGGAGACCTTCCAGGTCAGTATCAGCAGCGTACGATCTGGAGTGCTTACGGAATTCGTCGTTGGCTTGGATCAGCTTTTCCTCCTTGGACCAATAGCTGTCCGAGGGGCTGTTTGCTAGGTCTTGCAGATTGTTGAGTTTATCCATGAGAGTGAGACCCTCCTCATAGACATCGATTTTCTGGAGTAACGACTCCACTTTGGTGAGAAGCTTCTGATAGTGATCTCTGGCCTCGTCACCAGCGGTGATCTCCTTCTCTCTGTCTTCTCCTTCGGGGACCAGCTCCTCATAACGGCTTTGAAGAGCATCGAAGAAGCGTACCTGTCGTTGTACATCTTCCTTTTTGCGGGCGAGAATGGTTCTGTCGATTCGATCCATAGGAGCAGCGAGAAGAATGTTGAGCTCACGTTCTATCCGGGTGATTCGGCTCTTTCGGGCAGTACGTTTGCTCATAACCCTGGCAGGGTTGTCAATAAGTTCATAAGAGGCTATCTCCTCCATGTCAGTAGATGCCATGATGATAGCAAGTAGTCGTTGACGTAGACGGCGAGATACGCAACTGTGCGGTGGTCGTTGCGTTCGAGGTGCGATGGACGTTGAGTTCGATGTAGACGGTGGGTTACGCAACTGTGCGATCGACGCTGCGTGTGAGCAGTGGCCGGCGGCAAGGATCTCCAAACTAGAAGATCCGGCTCGAAGGACCAGAATGTGGGGAACGGTCGTAACTCCGCTCTCCACGTAGCAACTAAGTCGGGAGCTTGTCTGGTCAACCCTTTCGAAGGACCAGGATCTTGCACACCCTCTAACGCAGGTAAATACCAGGCCTCAACCTCTGTCACCTACGGCAATTGAAGTCTCGGCACTAGCAACCCAAAGCGCGCACTCCACCCCAAATACAGAGATGGTTCGGGAATATGCAAGAACAACTTAGACAAATAATTGAACACTATATATAGTAAGGGTGATACAGAAAATACGATTGGGTTAAGTATGGGCGGAGTTCGATGTTCCCGAGAAAGTTCCTTCAGGCTGCGTCCTTTTCCAGTTCGGGTGCGTAGTCCCGAACAAATGTCTTTATGTTACTATCTGATCCCAATACATGAACCATGCTGGCACCATCAATGAGTTTCACATCAGCCTCACCAAAATCAGACATGAGACCAGGTCTGACTTTTGGCCACTTCTCAGTTTACCATTCTTGGATAAAGATGGTGGGGCATCGAGATTTTCAACGGCAAACAAGCAGTCAGTATCGCCTTCTCTGACTTGAAGTGAAACGTAGAGTTGTCCAAGTAAGCACAGGTCATCTTTAGTAGTGCTAACTACACGCTTGCTGCTGCTTGATTTTTTGTGTCTATTGCTGAGAAGAGAGATTTTGTTCATTTTGATAGGCTCATGTAAGGAGACAACTTGAGTTTCCAGGCGCTCATGCACAAAAGTAGAATGTTGTTTTTTCCCCTCTTCATGGGCACGCATAATACTTTGGGCAACCTCTTGAGGCATAACCTCCTTGGTATCAAGAACAATTATTTCATCACTATCTTCCTCAAACGGATTCCCCATACATTGGAAAGCTGTAACAAGTGCCTTGGTATCTGCTGCAAATTTCTTTTGGACACTTGCACTCTGGTCATGGTGCTTTAGAATAGTGGTTTTGTCTGGAGTCTCTGCCAAACCAATGATGGTGATGAGATGAGGTGCCCAGCTCAAAGTAAGCGTAAGGACAGTGATGCAGGATATGAATCACTGTCACATGCACTTTCACAATTTGAAAATGGTAACAACTTACCAATTTTTGCTAATCTTCAGGACACTTTGATGGTAAATCAAGCAAAATTCATAAAGCTTGTATGAACAAACTTACTCGATTGCAGATTGGGCATTCATTCTTGATCACTACAATTGTGCCCGCTGGCTTCCAGTTCATGTTCGTGACATGATAAACCTGCAAGACAAACACCCAGTTCTTTACAAGCAGTTTGCAGATGGTTTCTTTACTGTAGCCAAAACACAAAATCCGTTTTCCTTAATTGGATTTGACGACAACCATGAGCAGCAGAACAAGGAACTGAAGATGCAGGGGGAACTCTAAATCTTGGTGATGAGTGTGTGTTTACAGAGTGCTAACCTCTAGTGCTACTTATAGCCATACCTGTCTAATTATATAAATGTATTAGTTTAATCCTCAGGCATCCAGTACCCTTACACACCGTAGGGTCTGAACTGAGTAAGGCCTCCCCTATCAACGAAGTAAGCGGCCCCAACTATAACTTACTGTCGTTCAGCTGAGCACCACCATTTTCCAAGCAACAAAAGTAAGTCTTACGTAACCCGTAACGCGGACTTCCGGTTAGATTACGGAATTCAACCTTAAGGGTGTCCCGCCACCGGGACCTGTGACCGTTTAATCATTCAATATAATACCGCGGAACCGCCCGTAACCGACCCCCGCCTGCAATCTATTCACGCGTGGTATGCTCTGAATTTCTACGCAGATCAATTAACTTTGGCCCAAAAAATCTACCGGTTACCGCGAAGCAGGAGGACAAACGGTCCCGAACTATAACTGTATAACTGTAATGTACTAGTCTGAAACAGTCACCTCAAATAACATCCTTCTATTATACTTTCAGGGTACGCAGCTTAAACTCTGTCTCAACGTCGTATAGACTCCGTCATCACCACTTCAATTCTTTCTGTCGGGATTGCTACCGCTATATTCTTCAGCCCTATCACCTACAAGTCTGAAATTTGTGCTGAACTACTCCGCTCTCACTAATGAGCAACCAACTCCAAGCAACATTGGGAATACGCCGTCACTTCTGCTCTGGGGACTAACCTTTTCCAAAGTTACAACGGCCATCTCACGGCTCATTATTGCATTTCTTATTTTTGTTTACAAATGGGCTCTTTTTAGAGCTACCGCAAGTCAATTGATTATGCTCTTACCAATAAATTGCTCGTTCGCGGAGCTCAACGTTATGGGGGGCGGGGTAAAATAGCGAATCGGTAGTCAACTTGAAAATATAAATCGATATTTCGTGGAATTGTATCATTGAATTGAATCCAAATTTTGCGCACAAGCAGCATACCCCCTTAGAATAAAATTACAGAGAGATTTTTTTAGAATAACGCAGGAGTAAAACTGCACGAAAATTTTACTATTTACAAAAAAAGAATATAGATATTAGAAATATGGCTCTGTAATTTTGCGAAGAAGCCCGCTAGCTACCTCTGGAAAAAAAATGAGCACGCTAGTTCCTTAGGCCGCTTCGAAATAACACCAAATAGTAGCCGGTATCGCCGTCCCAGACAGGTCTTCATTCTTCAAATTTGGCTTGCTGGAGTCCTCCATTGGTGCTCATTCCATCTGTAATAACAAAGTAAGGCCACAGTACACAGAAAAAGAAATATAAAGACATAGCAAAAACTGTCAATTTGCGGTTACGTGCCTCGGTTTCCGGTGGCAGGGCAACCTTAACTCCCCAGAAATTGAATAAGAAGTTTTAATTGCAGTTTTCTCGAAATAACTGTGCTCAAGTTGGTTAGATTGCCCCGCTCGTATATTTAGTGAACCAAGCAGCACCAGCCTATAAACTTGGTATCAAAATACTCCCATGAAATACTCTACACTGCGGTATCAATAACTCATTTTTCAATTTTTAACGCAATTGGTTCCTTTTCCCAAGTACTGTCACATATTTTGGTAGTAATAATGTTACAGTAATATTTTGGCTTCCACTTTTTGCGCTTCATGGAGAGGAGTGTTGTTGGAACTATTTGCTCTTTTAGACAGTCCAGGAAAATGCTCAATTATTTTGCTGACAATAGTAATATTTCCTCTTCGGCGGCTCCACAGAGTATATCAATAAGAAACTCCTATAAGCATATGGTAATGTACAGTATTAAAACATCTTATCTTTAACAGATGAACTTTGCTTGAATGACTGAAGGTCCACCTTCCACTCTTCTCACGAAGTCTAAAGAAAATTATAAAATGAGTATAACTAAAACAACAGCAAGGTGAGACAAATAAAGAATAAAGATTCAATAGACAGTTCAATTCGACGAAGTGGGCTCGTCTCGTAACTCCAGATGAAGCACCAAGTGGAGCACCACTGCCCCCAGATGTCGTGCAATAGCGGGAAAAGAGACAGCCTCAGTTCTCTGCCACCAGAATCCTGGGAGTCGGACTAAACCCGTCTAAAGGTTGATCCAGTCTGCCGCACAAAGCTTCCCGGCCCACAAACAACTATACCACCTAGACCCGCAAGAAAGTGTTCAAGCTTCTCCCGGAATTCTTTGGTGATTAAGATTGAGTAGCATTTGACAAGTACAGAACTGACCATAAAAAGGATGGACTGAACAATATATAGGGGATAGAAAAGTGAAAATAAAATGATCAGATTGGTTGGAATTGAAGGTGTGTGCAGGCAGAAAGAAAGTTCTAGAAGGAATGGTGAGAACACAACGACAAGAAACAGATGTCTAGTAATCTAACAACCAACATAATGTTTGTAGTTCGTTATAATGACGAAGTGTACTGTTGCTTGTTCCCTTGTGATGAAGAATGTGGTGGTGATTCCACCACAAATTGGACTGTAACATATAATAGCTATAGCAATTATATTTGCGAGTGGGATAAATTATGAACAATGCAATTATCACTCATTCATCAATATGCTATAGATATCGATAAGCTTTGAGCGCTGACTGGATCGACCTTTAGACGGTTTAGTCCGACTCCCAGGATTCTGGTGGCAGAGAACTGAGGCTGTCTCTTTTCCCGCTATTGCACGACACAATTACTAACTTGGACTGTTTAAAAATGGTCTAGCCGTTTTAAAACAGGCCAGACCATTTTAAAGCAGGCCAGACCATTTTAAAACAGGCCAGACCATTTTAAAACAGGCCAGATAGTTTAAAAAAAAAACAGACCAGACCACTGGCCAGACTATTTTACAACAGGCTGGTCAAATTATTCACACCACTTCGAAGGGTGCCAGACCCTTTTTAAAAGAATAAGATCATTAAAACGAGTCAGATAGTAAACCTGGCAAAAAACAATAACAAAATGTTAAATGTAAATAGGGCAGTTGCCAAAGCAGACCCAAGACACAGAACTCCTGTGTATTCCTAAATATTTTTTTCTGAATAGAACTATTTAAAATAATATTGAAATAAAACAGATAGTCTTTTAAAAAGTTTGTTAATCTAAACTTCACTAATCCAAGCAATTTGGGCATGCCAATCCTATTAAAAACGCACTTGATCTTTTGTGTGTGCATCTGTCACTTGTCCATCTTCTTAAAAGAATGTAACTGAAAAGACCTCGCAATAAACTTCTTTTAAATGAAAATTTTAAAAAACTCTCATACTCACAAATAACTAGTGTAGGAATACAGAGTAGTTATACCATTATAATTACCCAAGTACACCGCCACACAATGGCACTTGAGGTATTGCACAGTAAGAATGCAGTAGCATAAGTTACTTTTATTCATGGCTATCATTCTCTACAGTTGGTTAAGGTTACATCAGTTTCACTCTCCTGCTCTATTTATTCCTGAACTATCTCATTTTTGTATCCCCCACCTTTCTTTTTCTTTTCAGCTCTTCCTTCTTGAGTCATGAAGTCCTTTCTCCTCCTTTATCTACGTCTCCTGCTTGTGAATCTTTCTGTCCTTCTATCACGATTGTGGACTTCCGCTAAGTGAAACTTTTACTTCTGCTTTTATACTGTCACCTTTCTTACTGAAACGTACGCCGCCATTACTCGACGATTCGATTCTACCCGCTTTTTAGTACAATTATTAATCGTTCCTTTTTCCTTCTCTTTCGTAGTTTTTCCTTTTTACCACACCACCTTTCCTCGTCTATTCCACCGGCTATTAACTGCTTTTTCCTTCTCTTTCTCATTTTAACCTTCCTTTTTTAAGCTTACGCCGCATATCCTAGTCCGTTCCACCCGCTTTGTGTTGTAATTATAGTAATCACTTTCTACCGATTGTGACGACACTTTACCCAGTCTCCGGTTTGTTTGCCACTCTCGTCTTCCATCTCGTCTTCCATTTATCGTTGTACACAGTTAGGTAGCGAACGAATTCGCCTACCGCTAGTCTAGTGTAGTCTTGATATTAATTAAAAATTTCTCACTGTAAACTGAGTGTGTTTATGTTAATAGCATCAGTTCCATGCTCCTACTCCTCTGACGTTCCTTTACCTATTGTTATTCTTGGTGAAGATCGGTTGTACGACATAGGAGAGAGTCTACAATACCGTTGTCTGCCTGGCTACCAACCCGAACAAGACAACGAGATGTTTGAGGAATGGTACTTGGTTACCAGATCCAAAATCCCTTGATTGCACACGTGTTGAAGGTTAATTGTAAATTGAGTGAGCCTGCGTAGTCTTTGGAGTTGTACGGGGGATCAGTTACTTGAATAGCTAACTTAAAATTTTAACCACAAAACCACAAACTAATTTGATGAATCTATTAACATAACCTTAGTATATCTCCATACAAAAAATGAAATTTGTAGAGCTTTTAGTTTCCCTGCAGTAGAATAAAAATCATAACACAGTCAAAAATTCAAAAAGTTTGCTCTTTAAGCTGGAAGCACTGTATATCAAAAGATAACTATAAAGTCTTACAAATGTAATGAATATCATGTCATCTGATTACATACAGTTGATAGCTCACTGGTATCTAGTAGTCTCTTGTGGCCAGACCTTTTACTATTATATAGGGTGGGAGAAAGGGTCTGGCAGACTGAAAATGAGGAGTTTGTTCAGTGCCACTCGCTAATAGGAGACCACAAACAATAGGAGATGTGATGTCCTGTGACGAAGACTGTTCAAACTTTTGCACAGTGTATTTCTAAGTGCAACTAACTGACAACAGCCGTGTCAAAGTTCTTCCCTTAGTTGATGCCATTATTAATGCTATGAAGCGACTTGGAGCAGTTTGAAGCTATCAGAAGTTTCACTTACCAGCAAGATACAGTTACCTGAAGCATCTCCTAACTAGTCTCTACAGTTGTTGTGAGTAAGAAGATCATGGACTACTATCAGTCATTTGTTAAAAATGTTTTGAATGGAAGAAAGTACACTGCCATCATGTTGAGGAATGAAAGACTCCACAAAGCCTTTGAAACATCAAAGAAAACAGTAAACATATGCCTCAAAAACATATCATGTGACACCGATAAAGCTAAATCGTATGGGCAGGCATCAATAACAATCGTGTTTTCTGATTCAGGCAGACATGGTAGTGGAGCTTTACATAACACTCATGTAAGGGCTCCTATCTTTACCAAGCGAGTTGTTGAATTAATCAAGCCACTTTATTCACCAGTTAAACTGGATAGCATATTAGAGAAGATAACTAAATTCAAGGATTCACTTCTAATAGCTCTTCTCCAAAGCACCATAGCAGCCAATGCCAGAGGTCTTCTCCTGGTGGGTGGAGGCTCCTTTCAAATAATAACTCTATTGCTACCACCTGAGAATTACCTCTCCTACTTAGCAGGTAAACGCTAAAGCAGGGGATACCAGCCCAAGGCAATGAAGGTTTCAACCTCGCTTTCCCTTGACTAGTTCTTAGATTTGAATGTAAATTTACCAAGGTAATTCTGACAAAAAAAACAAATGTAGTACATATATAGGTAAGCATCTATGTGTGGAAGATACAAAGTACATTTGAAGGAATTTGAACAGTGGAGTTGTGTGTTGTAGCTAAAAGGACTAAAGTGCAGATGGACAAATAACAGAATAACTGAATGGATAACAGATTAAGTGAATGGATAACGGATTAAGTGAATGGATAACAGATTAAGTGAATGGATGAAAGAAATGTAATGAACCATAAGTCTTTAGTTAAATGTGGTAGTATATTCTACCACACATAATTCTACAGACATATAAAATTCAATAGTACCCTGCCATCTTGTTTAGAAACGAAAGACCCAAACAAAGCCTTTGTAACATGAAATAAAACAGAAAAATTATGCCTCAAAAATATATTATCTGACAACAATAAAGCTCATTAGATGTATTCTTTCTCTTTCAAATTCTCTTATTTCAAAGATTCTTTATTCCAAGATTCTTTTTATTCGTTGAATTAAAAAAAAAATTATTATGAATAAATTAGGGGAGTAAAAAAAAGTCAACGAATAAAAAGAATCTTTGAAAAAAGAGAACTTACGTAGGTCTGTTGAGAGTGACACTGCAGCATAGCAGTACCCCTTAACAGTATAAATACAGAATTGGAGTGCTTGTTAGCTGGCTGCTTGTGTTAGCTGGCTGCTTGTGGTAGCTCCGTTGCAGGGAAGTGTGCGTTACGCAAGCGGTCCTGAGTTCAATTCCGATGGCGACCAAATATTTTTAATTCTGTAATTGTTTGAAAAAAATCCCGTGAAAGAGAGAGAATACATCTAATGAGTAAAAGAAGGCAGAGAAAGAAATTATGAAGTGATAAACAATAAAGCTAAATCTCATGCACAGGCATCAACAACCGTGTGTACTGATTCAGGCAGCCATGGCATTGGAACTTTACACAAAACTCATGGAAGGGCTACTATCTTTAATAGATTCACTTCAATAAGTCTTCTCTAAAGCACTATAAATAATGACTCTCAACAGGTACATGAGGTCAGTGTAGGAACAGACAATTACTATTATAGAAATGCCACAAGGGCAATTACAATGAAAAAATTTCCTACTTGTTATGTTATTTCACTGAGCTTAGTTTGTTTAGTAAGCCTATTTTCAGTACAATCAAGCCAGAAACATTATGTAAGAACATTTCTGAGTATTTGATCAAAGTTTATGAATGTGGATAGCCAAAAAATGCACCCTACACCCACACTTTGTTAAGTGTTGTAGGAAGTTAGTGAAGAGGTCACAAGTTGAGTACAACTAGCTGCACTCACCTGTGGTTTTGTAGTAAAGGTTAAGGTGTAGCTACAATCTGCTTATCAGAGTGTATACCTATTCATTTTACAAATTACTCATGGGTTGTAAAGCTGGCTGTACCAAGCAAGTTATTGAGTCAATCAAGCCATTTTAATTTACAAGTTAAACTGGATATTGTATTAGCAAAAATTACTAAATAAGGGGCTCACACCCCCTAGCTGATAATACTGTAACAGTTGCTCTTACATGGTTGGGTATGCTTCACCAGAGAAAGATAGCTGTAAAAATAGGGAAACTGGTGAGTGCTTAGGCATTGTTATAACTACTAAGGTAATGAGCTTGCACAGTACAGCATGAAACATCACCCTGAGATTACTGGAGTTATTTCACTACAGGTTATATCCTAAAAATAACATTAAGAAGATAAGTAGTGTGGATTATATATAATTATATATATATAACATAACAAGAAAACTACAATTTTTGCTAACCAAAATGGCCAACCTGAAGCTCAGCCCCTCAGTGTGCAACAGCCCTAACAGATAAATTAATAATGTTACAATAATCCTGAAGACATGGAGAGGATATGGAGATGATCTGAATAAAATCATGAGTCTCACTTGAGACTCACTACAAACTAATACATTTCTTATATAATAACTAGTGGTGTGCTTGAGCACAAATGGCGAGCGAGCCTTAAACTACACTGTTGTTAAATTTGATTTTAACAACTAACACTCAAGCTATTAAAATAAAGTCGAGTTTTTAAATTACGTATGAGGTAAAGGGGTTTCAATGTCATACCGCAACAGTTTGAATTGAAAAAGAAGCAACAAAATCAAATCACGTTATTCAAAATTTACTTTGTGATATTCTTAATAGTAGTTGTAACGCACAATACTTTCACACAACTGAACATACCTACGCAAGACTTACCTGCGTGGTTCGTCTAGTGGACAATGCATTTTTAAGCAAATACTGTTGAGTAGGGCTTATAACTGTGACAAATAGCACATTAATTTACCACCGCCACTAACTCGAATAGAAATGGAGCTCCCATAAGATTTTGAGTTTTAACTGCACCCGCAATTCAAAGCCGTAAACAATTCAATTTCTAAGGTGATACAGGTAATGGTCGCTAAACCGGAGGATTCTGTTTAGTGAAGTTTGGGACGGGGTCGAACGCCGAGCGAACACAAAAATACGGAGGGTCAAAGTACAAAATGACATACATACGTCCATACATATATCTAAATAAACAAACATCCCCGATTTTCGATTGTGTTACCCCTGTAAGTGTCTCGCTCGCTACGCTCGCTCGCCAAATAGTCACTAGAAAATGCTCGTGTAGCATTGGTTGGGCGAGCGAGCGAAGTTCTGGAATGCGCGCGAGCGTTTAAACGACCACGTATTCAGTTTAAACGACCACGTATGCGTTCGCGCGTTTAAACGACCACGTATTCAGGATTTCCATAGACTACATCATAGAGTTGCTCGCTCGCTTCGCTCGCTCGCCAATTATAAGTAAATTAACAATATTAACAATTTGTGCTACGTCTTCTTTACTGTAGGGTAGTATATACTAGAAAATGCTCGTGTAGCATTGGTTGGGCGAGCGAGCGAAGTTCTGGAATGCGCGCGCGCGTTTAAACGACCACGTATTCAGTTTAAACGACCACGTATTCAGGATTTCCATAGACTACATCTTAGAGTTGCTCGCTCGCTTCGCTCGCTCGCCAAAAATAAATCATACAATAAACAAACCAACAGAAAACCACATTAAATTTGTATTCAAATAAAGCAACAATTTAGTTTTTTGGCCTCACCACTGAAAATTAGCTTAAAATTAGCTTCATTCAGGCCCTAGTAGTTTGTTGTTTGTATTGTACACCGTTATTTCCGCACTTTAGCTGTTGTCCCCTGTGTGGAAAATATTACGGATAGGCCACACCCTTCCTGAGGTTATTACTAGACTTAGATCAATTTGAAAGAGCGAAAGCAGGAGTTATGCCTCTCAAGATAATTCTGCATTGTTTAGCAGTTGATTGTACCAATAGAACGAAGTTACTCGTCATACTTACTTTATTTCTCTTCTCATTTTTTGGAAATGTACTTCAGTTCAACAGTTTTGACCATTCAGAGAAGGTTAGACGGACTTCAGTCTCTAATTCCGACTATTGTGAGGTGCCAACTGAGGCTATGGTAATGAGTTTAGATTATTGGGAGCAGTCAGGTAGTGCTCTAGCTAGCTTATACAATCTTCAATGCTGGGCCAGCTCAGTAGGTATCAAAAATGTAGTTGAACCTGAAGTAGTACCTGGGAGCGGGAGCGTATTTAATTTCTCTAATTTTTCTCGAGCAACATTCAAAGACTACTTTGATATAGATGAGTGGAATAAGAGAAGTGTAGAGCATGGTCACTCTGGTGACTTGGGAATATTTTTTTAGGTATTGCTTCAAAGATATGGTTTATGTACAAATATTATTCCCCCAAGTAAACTGCAAATCCCTTGAGGAAATTTCACAACTACGTTGGTTTAAACAGTCGGGCTTCAGAATACTTACTGTTTGTGTGCCAGTCAATATTTCTAATACCAGTTTAATGGAACAAATTGTCGGAACTGGAGTCCAAATTCCAGCGGTGTCCGTAGTCTTTCAGCAATGGAGAGGGATAAGTCCATCCAGACATTTTCGCCTTAGCCTTCAAGGAACTAAATGTGGATCTGGATATTCATATATAAGAACTACAGAATTTAAAGCTCCAGTCTCTACAGTTGTTGTGAGTAAGAAAATCATGGACTACTATCAGACATTTGTAAAATATATTTTGAATGGAAGGAAGTACACTGCCATCATGTTGAGGAATGAAAGACTCCACAAAGCCTTCGTAACATCAAAGAAAACAGAAAACATATGCCTCATAAACATATCATCTGACAACAACAAAGCTAAAGCTCATGGGCAGGCATCAATAACTATAGTGTTTTCTGATTTAGGCAGCCATGGCAGTGGATCTTTACATAAAACTCATGTAAGGGCTCCTATCTTTACCAAGCGAGTTGTTGAATTAATCAAGCCACTTTATTCACCAGTTAAACTGGATAGTGTATTAGAGAAGATAACTAAATCCAAAGATTCACTTCTAATAGCTCTTCTCCAAAGCACTATAGCAGCCAATGCCAGAGGTCTTCTCCTGGTGGGTGGAGGCTCCTTTCAAATGATGACTCTAAACAGGTATATGGAGATCAGTGGAGGAACTGACAATTACTATTTTAGAAATCGCACATGTCACTTTATCCCAAATTTTAACAATCCTGGATCTTAATTATAACTATCCTACTAGAAAAAGATTAATTTTTGACTCAGTATTCTTTATTAGTATCATACAGGAAACAATTTTAAGGTGATCATATTATGCTAGGTTAGTTTCAGATCTTTAAAGTTTGAAATGATATTTTTCAAATTGTATGTTTCACCTTTGAACTCGAATCAGTTTATGCGTGAGTGCTGCAACAGGAGGTAGAGTTATATTTAAGCAGCAATTATTGTAGGTGGAGGTAAAATTGCTCATGTTATGGCTTGCTCATCATGTGGCTATTTAGCTTTTTCGCTATTCCATCTCAAACTATTGCTATTATTACATTATTACTCTGTACTATCCTATCAGGTTTAACAAGCGATGCATTAATTTGCTACTCAGAGACATCTATTTAATGTAATTATTAACTCAGTGTTTATAATTATTAGGTTACACATAACTTCCATCACTAATTGGAGCTCTTCACTTACTGCTTATTTGTAATCAATCATGAAGATATAAGCCCTGTTATAACAGAATTTAAGCTACACCTTGCAACAGATAAACCAATTATTTGGTTAAAAACTTGTATGTACAACCTGATGTCATCCTTGTAGCACTTCTTGCATCTGCTCAATGAACTGCTGACTTATTGAAGTGGTTGGCTTTGAAATTGAGTAGCTCATTTAATTATAATAGATTCATTACTGTTTTCTCTGTCTTTTTTTAGAAAAAAAAATGCCTGCAAATATCATGAAAAGTGCTCTCATATCATGTATAAACATGGCCCAAAATCATTTAAGTCATAACTGAGTGGAAGCTTCATAATATCGCCATTCCTTACAGCTATTTAGCTTCCTTAAAATTTACTTCCTGTTGTAGGTGCCGTAGCCAGGGGGGGTTCGAGGGGTTCGGTCGAACCACCCTTTAGAGTGACCGGAAGTAAATATTTTAGCCACACCCCACATATAACTTCTGGAATATCAACTATTTTGCTATTTCACTTAGTTATAGCGATTTTTCCAATACATTTCGAACGGACAGTTTACACGCCGTACTATTAAATAACTTGTAGTACGAATAAGGCGTATTAATGTTGCACTGTTTATATACAGCTCATAGAAGCCTGGTTACACGAGAATAATACCGCTTTTCTCTCGAATATCAACAGTGTTTACTGAATTATAGTTTTGAAGTAGAATACCTAGTGCACATATCTTTTGTTTTTTAGTATTGTAGAAGAATTAACGAGGAAACAAAAGTAGGAGTGAATTTTTGTGTCTAAAAATCCGAACCCCCCCAATGCGAACAGCTGGCTACGGGCCTAAATGACATAGAGTGACTATGAGCAGTAAACGAGAATTGCGAGTGAAAATTTTTATTCAGTAAAATGGATCAATGCTGACATAGCAGTCAAAATGTATTTGTTCTTCCTTTAGGCAAGAGTAACTCAGATGGCTGCAGATTTGTGCACAACATAACACAGTCTCATCAAAGATACTGGCTGTGATACAATCTGAGGTTTGGTGATGTGAGGCTCTGATTGGTGTACATGTATATACTGGCTGTGATACAATCTGAGGTTTGGTGATAAGGGAAAATCGAAAACGTTGAAGTTAGTTGCAAAGAGCAAGCTCAACCAAAGTATTATTTTGCAATTAGATCAGGGACAGGACTACTACTACAAACCTCTAGCGCATGTGTGCTGACGGTTAAAAATTCGAAATAATGTGCATGTAAGTTTTAGTACATGTGTTTATTCACGTGTGCATTATGCCATGAGCCAGATCAGAGTTTTGGTCATCTAAGGCTTATAGTGATTTTTGAGAATCGTTATTCAATATTTTTTTCCGATGAATAATATACTTAACTAATACAGTAACTGAGATTTTCTATAGCTGTATCAGCATTAAAGGCAGACATTGTTTTTTAAGCCAAGAAATATTTTTTTTTGTTCATGAGTATGTTAAAAGTATGTCGATCTCTGCTTCAAACCTTATTCATCTCTGCAAGGGGTTGGCTCTTTTGTTTTATCACTTTATTTTATCATTATTTTTATCAAGGTAAGCCTTGAGAGCATGCTTTACCAAACAGTCTCATCTAGGTGGTTAGCTATTGATCTCTTTCTATTTCAGCCTTCATAGGGTACCTGAGATTGTTATGGTTAACCTCTGCTGTTGGTGCCTTAGGAGACATGTAAATGCTTCCAGTTGGTCTGTGAGTTATGAAGAAAAATTCCAACTGTTTGTCTGTTTGTTTGTCAGTCTGTCTGTCATGCTCTGATTTTGGAGAACACTGACAATTAATCATAGATTTAGGCATGAACTTACTCAGAACGACAATTTATAGCTAAATGGTGGCATAAAGGGTTAAAAATTACAGTTAAATGAATTGACAGTGCTCAATTTACAACATTGAACTGATTCTATAAACAAACAGCCTACCCCTTGCAGAGATGAATAGCTAAGTGGATTGAAGCAGCACTTGACTTAATGTTTAACATATTCATGAACAGTATTTTTTTATGTCTACCTCTGATGCCGATACAGCTGTAGATGAATCAGTAACCGTGTTAGCTAGACATACGCTTTCATAGGTTAAATCTTTTTTTATTAAAGCTAGCAGGAGGAATTGGCATCGTGCGAAAATATTTTTTAAATATTGATTGGCTTGATCTGGAAAGACTGTAGCTAACTGTAGCTAATTAAGGTAAAACTAAAGATGATTTAGAATCAAAGATTAGCCGATTGGAAATAAAATTGGCGTTCTTTTTTGTGTAGTCAACTGTGACGCGCTGAACTCCAAACCAGCGGACCACTGATGGCGTTCTAATCATTACTAAGGAAAAAAACAGCAGACGTTGAACTAAACATGTGAAAAGTTTAATTGCTATAAGTGTAACTGATAGTATAAAGACCATAGGAGCTACTTCTTCAAATATGTATTCTAAAAATATTATGTCGCTATCAGCTATTTATCACATTTGTTCAGGTAAAATATTAATTAAAAATTTCTCACTGTAAACTGAGTGTGTTTATGTTAATAGCATCAGTTCCATGCTCCTACTCCTCTGACGTTCCTTTACCTATTGTTATTCTCGGTGAAGATCGGTTGTACGACGTAGGAGAGAGTCTACAATACCGTTGTCTGCCTGGCTACCAACCCGAAATAATCAAGACAACGAGATGTTTGAGGAATGGTACATGGTTACCAGATCCAAAATCCCTTGATTGCACACGTATTGAAGGTTAATTGTAAATTGAGTGAGCCTGCGTAGTCTTTGGTGTTTTACATTTTGAGGGAGGGGGGCAGGGAGGGGGGCAGGGGGGTGGGGGGGGGGATCAGTTACTTGAATAGCTACTTAAAATTTTGTCTTGTCCCTTGGGCTACTCTGCAGCACACGTTCTTTTACCTCAGTAAATATCTCAAGTAATGAGGTAGCTCTTAAACACAACCCTCGAGGACACCCTCTAGTCTAGTTGAACCAAACCTTTTACCAAACCGCGACGCTCTGTCAAGTAGTGGTTTTAGTAAAAGATCTAGCTACGCCGAACTTTACTTGCACCTTCTATTCTAGTCTGGACTAGCGAGACCCTTTAAGGAACCGCTGGGCGGGTCTTCTAGTCAGACTAGACATTTTCCTAGATAAAAGAGTAAGTGGGCAACTTCGTTTAGTAGTACAGGGTAATAGTTTTAAGTAAAATCCTAACTTCTATTGAATCATTAAACATGCAGAACCTCTTCATCATGTCACAGTTTGGGTGACTCTTGGAGTAATGGCTACTGTATTGGGACTATTGCTCTCCATTGGAACCTGCATGATCACTATAAGATCGTACAGAGACACCAGCCATGTTTACAGCAGAAATATTCCACTGGACTACTCCGCCAAACCAAAGAAAAGAATACCTATCACTAAATATAAGCAGCTACACAATAAGATAAAGTGTCCATACTGTAAGAAAAGTAGACGTCACATACGATCTTGTCCAAGTAATGATTTAGAGTTTCAAGAGAATTTCAAACTGTTGGCCTCACATGTCAAACCACACAGATCTATTGAAAACTAATTCTAAAATTATGTATGTATAGTGCGTTAGTGTCATTAGTAAATATTTATTGTACATAAGTTTCTCAATGTTATTTATTATTACCATAACTAAACTATATAGAATGTATAGAGATGATGTAAAAATATTCTTAGATGCAAAACATTTCAGGACTACTTTTGTTTACCCAATCAACAAAATAAAGTTGTTCTAACTTCTAGCTAATAGTTTATTTATTGTATAAGAGAGATAGCTGGTTAATTAATTTGTTTGTAGTGTATATAGTAATGGAATAGACAATTATTTGAATGCCTCCAGCCTTTGTCTAGTTTGTACCTTATATGAACTTGCTTGTTCTCCTGACCTGTTAACTGCTTAGTACTGATTTTTTTTTTCTGTTATTTGTTTAATACTTTTTTACCATAATATTTCTACTTATCCAAATTGACAAAACTACAGGTTCTTTGGGGGTGATTGGGGGCAATCGTCTTGTACAGAGTTTATTTAAATATTTTTAGAACGAATGTACCAATAGAGGTCCTGCGAGTGACGTCAAGTAATTATGAGGTGGAGTGCAACCTGTGGAGAGTGCTAGTATAAAGTCTTGTGCTTGGCTGCTGTGTTGTCCGCTGTCCCTAGAGGAGGATACAACAGGTTGCCCTCTATCAAATACCTAGCTTAAAATTGCACCAGATTATCCTGATACTGCTCACCTGCTAATTTAGTGTAAAAAATGTCAGATATGATTAGTGCAGAAGCTTGTTACTGATAATTGTAACCCTGATTGGGTAACCACACATCGATATGGACTATATACATATACAAGGTTAGATGCCACAGTAGCTTCACAATGGACTGTTTTATTTGTTTCAAAGTGCTATGGAGGGAGGATACTTGGACAAAGAAATAGTGGACTAGTCTATTTTAATTAATCATGCACTTTTTATTACCTATTAATTGTTCAAATTAATAATGTGTTTGTTAGAGTTATATTACTTTTATAAGTGATTTTATTCTGGCAGACCAAGGATATACATGGAATTAATAAGCAAGAATGGCAGAAGTGAAAACCTCCCTCTGATGCTGTGATACAATCTGCATGAAGCAAATTCCATGTTTTACTTAGAGATTGCATTGATTAACATTTTTGCTTCTAAATGAATGATTTGTTCTGAGCTACCTACACAACAGCATTTCACCAATATTGAGTTCATTTTAGCAATCAAATTATACAGATCAGCTTTAGAGATTGAAACATCTCACATAAATGTACTAATTCTAATTAGATCCCGTTGCTATATTGTTACTAGGTGTACTAACTTGGTAAGTGTGCACTATTTTTTGCCTTTAGGTATATGTCCGAAGGGGGGCGTAACTTCCTCGAGCTGTGGGCAATCGAGCTTAAAGTTCGAAGGACCAGAATTGACCCAAGTCTTCCCTAACTTGAATAAGGTGATGCGCCGCACAAGTCTAGGGCAGGGAAGACGGATACTTGCCGTCGTTGTAGACCCTACCAAAGAATATTGTATGGGCGTAACGCACGGTTATAATCTTATTAGGGTTAACTCAGATCAATAACTTGCACATTATTACATTACATTTATGTAGTGACGATGATACAAGATAGTGTGGGTAGAAGGAGAGTATGAATATCATTATGAGTTTGTGTCCGGTAAAGTGTCATTAACAAAATGTAAACAAAGTGAGTACGAGTGATTCAAGTTTAAAGGGTGACAAAGTTTATGTCTCTCCGCTGGCTGGATCAGAGGAACTTGCTGAAATTGCCTGTTCGAGGGAGTTTGCCGATCCCGAACATACTGGGGGGGGGCAGAAGGATGAGCTTCCTCAAAGAGGAAGATCATTTGATGAGAAGATCTTCGATACACTTGACCACGACATTGCACATCTACAGCTCGAACTAGGCCGTCTGCTCCAGGAAACGTTTTTATAATTCTGGCTATAGGCCAATTCCTTGTGCAGAGAGAGTCGTCCTTTATATAGACAATATCTTCAACTTGCAAGTTTCTCTTCTTAGTGATCCACTTGTTTCGAGCATTCAGGGACTGCAGGTAGTTTGCTCGCCAAGCTTGCCATTTGTCTTGGTTCAATCGTTGTACAAGGTTCCATCGACGTAGAGAGGTGAGCTTTGCTTGGCTGGCAGGTGCTGTAGGAGGTGATTCATAGGGCGGCCAATGAGGAAGTGCCCTGGAGTGAGAACTATGTCGTCACTGGCATCAGTAGTATGTAGTAGAGTCAAGGGACGTGAATTAAGCACTGCCTCGACCTCTGTCAGAATGGAGCTGAGCTCATGGAAACGGAGAGGGTGTGGAGTCACCATTTTCCGTAGAAGCGTCTTCATGCTCTTAACACCGGATTCCCAGAGCCCTCCAAAATGTGGAGTTCTGGGAGGAATAAAATGCCATTGTATGGAGGCTTCTGAGCAGAAGTGTGACAGAGACTGATTGGAGTCAAAGGACATTCGTTGAAGTTCTCGAATTTCATTTCTGGCGCCAAGAAAGTTAGACCCATTGTCAGAGTAGACATTGGACGGAGTGCCCCAGCGTGCGCAAAACCTCCTCAGGGCAGCCAAAAATTCTTCAGTAGATAGATCTGCACATAGCTCCAAGTGGACTGCACGTGTTGCAAAACAGACGAAGAGGCAGGCATAACTCTTCAGTAGTACAGGTTTTCGAGTGTGTCCTTGCCATACAGTGAAGGGTCCAGCGAAATCAATACCCGTGGAGTCAAAGGGTGATGATGGTACAGTCCTAGATTCAGGCAAGAGTCCCATCTGTTGGTGAGCAGGGCGTGCATATGCTCGTTGGCAGATAGGGCACTGTCTGCTGAGTTTCTTCAGTTTATTTCGAAGTCCAGGGATGAGGTAAGTTTCTCCTACAATGGACATCAAAGTTGCAATTCCGGCATGTTGATAAGTCCTATGGAGAGCGGATAACATCAACCGTGTTATAGGCGAGTTAAGTGACAATGGGATGAGGTTTTTAGGCTGTTTAGGATTGGAAGGATCTCTGACTCGGCCACTGATATGTAGCAGACCATCTGAGTCAATGGATAGGATATAGCAATAGAGTGAGTGAGATTTCATCAAATTCTTTCCCTGAAGACAGCTTTGAATGGCTTCTCCAAGCGACTGTTCCTGTGCATGTCGAAAAATAGACTTCTTAGCAGAGAGTGTCTCTTGAGATGACAAAGAGGTAGAGAGATTTCGATGATGAACTGTGATCCTACTGTTAGAGATGAACCGTCTTATCTATGCCACAATCCGGACAAGATGATTGAAGGATGAGTATCGTTCCCATAAATCAAATGTGTCAGGTGGGGCAGCAGAGGATAAATTGATGACAGTCCTTATCTCTGGAAGTTTCTGGGGAACAACAAACTGAGGTTTCGGCCATTCCTTAGGAGAATTTTTCAGCCAAAGTGGACCTTGCCACCAGAGGGAGTTTGTCTGAAGCTGCTGAGCTGGAACACCTCAACTCAAGTGATCGGCAGGGTTGTCCAGTGTGGAGACATGGTGCCATTTTGAAGCTGGAACTAGTTCCTGTATTGCTGAGACGCGATGAGCCACAAAGGTTTTCAACGTCGAGGGTAACCTTTTTAGCCAACACAAGACAATAGAAGAGTCCGTCCAGGCGAAGCAATCATTGATATCCAGGAGTTTCGAAACATATGTCAAAAGCTTGGCTAGGAGGTAGGCCGCCACCAACTCAGCTCTTGGTGTCGTAATTACCTTGAGTGGAGCAACTCTGGCCTTGGAAATGATTAGAGATATCGAAACTGATGAATCTTGGTGTAACTGTCGGAGATAAACAACAGCGCCATAAGCTATATTGGAGGCATCTGCGAAGCCATGCAAGGATCTGGATATGACAGGTTTGTCATTAAGGGTAAATCTTCTTGGAATAGGATGGGCAGTGATGGCAGGTAGCTCTTCAATCGATTTACTCCAAAGCTGTTGTATATTTTCAGGTACCTCTTCATCCCAGGCAGTCTGGAGTCGCCATAAATGCTGTAGTAGCACCTTTGCCTGGATTGTAACAGGAGAGAACAACCCCAAGACATCAAATACTCTAGCTGAGATGGAGGCGATCATCCGCTTAGTGACTTTAGAAGTTGTCTCAATAGTGGGTGTTGACACATGGAGAAGATCCTTGGCAACATCCCAATGCATCCCTAATGCCTTGGGAGCTTGATCAGAAGCCGGTAAGTGCAAATCTTCAGTCTCGATAAGTTCTGTGGGAATGGTTGACGGAATTCTTCACTGCTAGTCCTCCAGTTTCTCAGCTTCATTCCAGCTCCACTGAGTAGATTGCAAAGCTGCTCTCGTAGAGATCTTGCTTCTTCCACTGTGGATGCCCCAGAGAGATAATCATTGATGTAAAAGTCTTTGAGTATGGCATTGGCAGCAATGGGATGGGAGGACTTGCTTTTCTCAGCCAAATGTTGGATAACTTTAGTGGCTAAAAATGGTGAGGGTCGAACTCCGAAGGTCAGTCGTCTCATTCGGTAGTCTGAGATTTTACCATCAGAGGAACGAAGCAGAAATCTGTGTAAATCTCGATCGTCTTCATGGAGAAGAACTTCGCGGAACATTTTAGAGATATCCGCGCTAAACCCGATAAGATGATCACAAAATCTGATGAGCACGTCTGTGAGTAGTGGATATAGGTTAGGACCCGTGTAGAGAAGATCATTAAGGGACACTCCAGATCTCGTCTTGGCTGACGCGTCAAATACGGGCCTTACTTTTGTGGTGGTGGAGGTCTCCTTAAATACACCATGAACTGGCAGATAATAATGAGGAAGTAGAAGGTCTTGCTGTGGAACAATCTCGGCATGATTGAGATAGACATACTCCTGCAAAGCAGCATTGAATTCTGGGAGCTTGCCCTTCTTTGCAAGGAACGTTCATTTTGCAGGAACCGCTTGAGTACTATGTTTCTTGACTCCCCTAGAGAAGGAGCATCTGGTTTCTTTGGAATTCTGACCTTATATCTCCCGTCTTCTTCCACTTCATGAGTGTCTTGAAAGTGATATAGTGTTGTTTCATCTTCAGTAGTGAGATGAGGAGTTTCTGGTGTTTTATCCAGTTCCCATAGTTGCTGCAAATCTTGATGAAGAGTGTCTTCTTTCACTTGCAGCTTAAGTAGTTGTGTTGACGGCTGGTAGTCAAGTGGCCCAGTAACTGTCCACCCAAAGATTGACGGAGAAACAGCAATATCTGGATGAGCATAATACTTGAAAGAACCCTGTAGACATTTGCACGAGTCCAAACTTCCCACCAGAATGTCTAATGGCATAGGCTCCAACTTTTCTAAAAATGCTTTAAGGACACAAACCACACCCATCTATAATTTAATTACCATGCCCCTGATAAACATAAACACGCCCCAACCACACCCACATTAATGGAGTAAATGAGTAAATGAATTTTATTTTTTATTATGCAGTACAGTTAATGGAGTAAATGAATTTTATTTTTTATTATGCAGTAGCTACAGTTAATGGAGTAAATGAATTTTATTTTTTATTATGCAGTACAGTTGCTTTTTTGCACTTAGTGAGAAGTTCTTCACTAAAAATTGAGTCATGACAGCATTCTTCACTGTTGAACTTGATAGTCATTAAAGAAATTATTGTTGACTGTTTCAGAGTTGGTCGCTGATCAGTATGTACTTTTCTGTCAGCATTTGAAGCAGGAATTGACATCAAACCTGACATCAGCCTCGCCAACAAAGGAAATCTCAGCTCTCCATCAAAAAGTTTCATCTGACCAACCTCATACCAAAACTGCCCAGGTCTTGGCTTGTCATCTCCTGTGGCTGACTTGTACATTTATACAGTTGGATGTTTAGTTGGAGATAGCTTGAAATCCATGAACTCACTTCTCAGTGCATCAATGGATGCAGAATCGGCCAATTCTAATTGTGGAAAACGCTTTGCAAGTATCTGAATAGTAGTAAAGTTGTAAGTGCAAACCATATCAGGGTTTATGATGCCTAAATCCTTCAAAATGGTGTCCCCAAATGGGAATTTTTGAGCATTTTCTTCAATGAAGCCGCATAGAAATCCCGCACTGCTAGGTAGAAGGGTTTTGTATCAAATTCCTCCTCCATTTCAGAGAGAGCTGCCCATGTTGAGTCCCCCAATCCCAAATTCTCATCTGCTAGCTGGTGTGCACTTGCAAAGCTTAGCTTACTGAGATCCTCACCCACTGCAGTTATAAACTCTGGCTTCAAAACATTGCTGGCATACAAACGAACCAGCCTAGACATTTCCGTGTACAACTGACAGGTTGTATTCTGGGTTGACTTCTGAAATAGACGATTGAACTTATCCATTGATGGAAGAATAAAAGACAGGAAATGAAGAAGAGGTTTGGTAAGAGGGTTTTCAAGCCGTTGTAGAATGCTAACTACTTTACTTGTCTCAGCCTCACTACAGGACTGAAAATAAGACGTCAAACCATCAAATTGAGAAATATACCGACCAACACAACGCAATAGACTAAGCCATCAAGTAGTACAATGCTTAAGAACTGTTTGAGGCTCACTTGTAAATAGAGAACACCAGAGGTCACAAAAGTCTTGCTTCCTTTTACTGGAATGGTAAAAGTAATAAAATACATCCACGAACAATTGATCTATGTCTACGGGAAGCACTTCCATACCCGACTTCACAGCAAAATCTGCTAGATGGCAAATACAGCTCACATCAAACACATGAGGATACTGATTCCTTATTAGTTTCTGAACACCTGACCTTGTGCCTTTCATCACATTACAGAGGCGGCGCCGACGGTCCGGCCATTCCGGCTATGGCCGGACCACTTTTTTGTATAGGTGGGTGTGGTCAATTTATTGCGAGCTAGGTTGAAAATCGCTTGCACTGCGCACACTGACTGCTATGGCAGCATCCTGCAGCTCTATTACTGCTCATTCTTCAACCATGGTGGAATATTTACCTGAATCCCCACATCAGCAACAATCTTATGATTCTTCATGTTCACCAAGAATATACTGACAACATCAACTTGACAGAAGTTGCCAATGATTTTGTAAGTAGAGGTGATCGAAGAATTAAACTATTTGGACACTTTTAGAACCTAGACATTATATTATCTTATTAAACGGTCAACATTATTTTTGTTTTTTACATTGTAATTGTTCATTAATCTCTCTTAATTATTGTTGTTATTATATCATTACTATTATCACTACATAACTTGATATCAGAATACAAGTAAGAAATGAAAAAGAATGATATCAATAGTTCAATTTAGTGTCTAAGTAAGTACTGTAAAAGTGAGAAGGAAAAAAATGAAAATGTGCAGATAGAGTAGCTTGCTGGTGGCTCAGTTGATTTTCCAGCATCTACAAGAAGTGAAGTAAGTCCCGGCCAACCACCTCCAGAGGTCTCTATAGCAATTAATTAAAATATTTTAACCTCAAGCCACACCCACTTCCTGGCCTGACCACCTAAAATTTGCCAGAGCCGCCTCTGCATTAGTCGTGTCAGACATAAAGGCCAAACACTTGCTGAAATCTAGCCCATGATTGCTGAGAGACAATTTCAAGGCATCAAAAAGGTTACTGGCTGTACCCACATTGACAATAGGCATGTCAAGAAAATCTAGTGCGAATGTCTCCCACACATGAATAAAAAACACGAACAAGAATAATACAGGACTTGTCCGTTTTATCATTTGACTCATCCATCATTATGGAAAAGAATTTTGACATATCATTTAGAGTTTTAGATAGAAAATGGGGGGCCAAAGCTTCCTTGATGATGGCTGCCGTTTTTGTGTGTCCACAGGCAATTTTCTTTGCTATGTTGGAATCTGGAAACATGCGACTGAAGAGTTTGGTGGCATAGTCACTGGTCTGGAAAGAGATATTATGTTTAGCCACAAACTGTGTCCACAGAGCCTCTGATTCAATTACACCTTGAGGTGCCTGTGGCTGGAAAAAAAGTTTTCACTGACCTTGAAGAGCAGGCTGTGGCCATCTCTTGGTGATGCTTTCCATGTAAATGAGTTTTCACATTACTGAGCCCACCATTAGATATGCTGAAGTCCGATGCACAGTAAGTACATCTTGCATACGCATTACCTGTTATTATGTTTACATGAAATGTGTATCTCTATAACTATGACATATACACGTACCCTTGGAAGAAGTCCCAATTCCTGGAAACTGTTGAATCCAGCTGCTTGGATCAAAATGACATAGTTGTTTGGGTTTCTTAGGCAGTGTAAGCCCAGGCAAAGAATCAGACATAATTTATTGAAGACACAACAAGTCTAGAGGTCTGAGGAATGAGACTCAGAAAGCAAGAAATTAGCTGTTCAGACCTGACCAGTAAGCAGTTGAGAGAGCTGGCAGCAGCTGCATGTGGCTATAGCAGCTGCATATTTTAAAATAATTTTGTACATGTATCATGCTGGATATTATTTAGCTTATCTTGCATTCTTTAAATACTTGCAAGCTTGCAGTTGATTTGTAGTTACAGTGTGTACATGGTGACATTATAATCAATATGGCAAACATGCAATGCATGCTCTGCTGGCCAGTGCTGGGCATGTGCAAGGTTAGCTGCTCTATTTATAGCTACCTATGAGGTCAGTGCTGTAAAGTCCAAAAATTAAGGACTGTCCTTCGGATTTAAGGATAGTTGGAGCCTATGTAATGGTCCGCCAAACTCTGGGTCAGCCAATTGAAGGTCTTTTAAGTGAGGGTCGGTTGCAATGTTATCTTTGCGGACAAGAGGATAGGCAGTTGGAAGTTTAGGTACAACCGACAGTGTGAGTATAACAGATTTCTCTGGCTCATGGACAGATTGTAACCTGACCTGGACATAATGCCGGCTTGTCCCTCCACCATAGGCTCCTTCAATAATAAGTCGTTTAGGGTAACGTTTAAGCTTTAGGTGAGAGGCCAAAGATTCTGTTATAAGAGAAGAGGAAGCACCAGTATCCAATGCGATTCTAGCTCGGCAACTGCGCGAACCATTAGTTGCATCAACCAAAGCAGTGTAAAGAAATGCTAAGGTTGGAGGATCTGTAACACCTTCTTTTGTAACACTGTCTGCTGTGGCAGAAGTAACAGCAACACCATTAGACGAAGGAGTAGAATTCTTGTCTGAATCCTCCTTGTGTAAGAGTGTATGATGACGTTGCTTGCAGTGCTTGCAAGTAAAAGTTTATGAACAGTTTCCACACGTGTGGGAGTGATGCAGACAGTTGGTGCACCACTTACGATCTTTAATGTATTTTATGCGTTTTGACACATCGTAACTTAGAAACATTGGACATTTGTGAAGACCATGCTGTTCATGACATAAGTTGCACTGAGACCTGTTCATCTTTGATGCAGAATTAGGATTGACAGAATTGCTCTTACGATGGACTGTAGAGGATTTGTTGGTGGATGCTGCTGAAGTAGTGGATGTGGATTCCACTTTAGTCATCTTGTACTCTAGAGGTTCTGTGAATGCGAACAAATTCTCAAGAGTGGGTAGCTCAGCCATGCTCGCTATGTGTTTTGTCCATTCCTCTCGCATTCTAGGGTTAAAGTCCTCAAATGCAAGTGCCATGAGATACTGCGATAGAGTGGCAGCCTTCATGTCTTTCATTGCTTAATGTGGGAGCAGGAATGTCTGAGCTTGGTGAGTCCATCTCGAGTAAAATCTATGGATTCTCAGACTGTAGTATGCCTGACATGGTGAGGGTACACGATAAAAGGACTTCCATAGTTGTTGACAAGAGCTTGTATAGCCTTTTCATAGCACCTTCCCCTTGTGAGTGGAGAAAAACAACTTGATAGGCTTCTTCATCCTTCATGGCATTTAGTAACAGACAAGTTTTCTCATTGTCGGTGAGGTGCTTGCCACGAGACTTGAGTGTGGAAGAAAACAAATCAAAGAACGGCCTCCAATCCAATGGTTTACCAGAGAAATTGGGCAAGTCCAGATCAAAGCGAAATCTTTCGTAGTAGGAGGTGTGTTCTGACTTCTTTTTGTCTGTTTCAGCCGATGGCTTCTTTCTTGCTTCAGCACGTTTATTTCTAGATTCTGTTAAGGTCTTGGTGACATGGGTGAGATGATCTTTCATCTTCTTCCGGATAGGCTGCAAATCTTCATCCTCTGCTAGAGCAAGGGTTTGCTGGATGAAGGTAATTAATCGTTTCTGAACTCGATTTACTTCCTTTTCAAATTCTGGAATGCTAGGATCACTGGTTTCAATAAAGGTGTCGTATTCATTATCGATCATCAGTGCATCTTGATAGTACTGGTGTCTAGTTTTCAAGGCGTCTATTTGGCGAATGTATCGACGGTGGCTATCCTTAACTTTTTCAGATGTGGTCAATTCATCAGTTAATTCAGCCTCAGATATGTCTTTCTCTTCCAATAGAAGTTCATAACGGTTCTGAAGGGCTACGTGATACTTGACTTCCCTGTAGAGATCTTGCTTGAGTTCATCGAGCTCGGTTGTGTTGATTGCACTGAGTGGCTTGGCAATATAATCGTCCAACTGGCCTTTCCAATGAGTGATTCTGCGAGGTACGTTTGCCCTTAGCAACATCGAGCTTGGTGATTTCATTTATTGCAGAAATGTCGTCCATTGTGGTTGTTGATTTTGAAAAGTCTGATTGGGGCAACTAGGTGAAATCTCAATTATGGTGAAATTTTTTAATGCACCCAATCTCAGACTTATCTGTGCTCAAGTTTGGAGTATACTTGAGCAGATAGTGGAGCTGAAGAGTTCAGAATATGAGTATGCTGTCCTGGAAGTCCACAGCGAATGGCATCCAAGAGAGAATGAATAGAGCCTGGAGATGGCTATACAGTCCACTCGTCTGAGCTAGTCCGTCTTAGGAGAGAGCGAAACAACGTGGTTTACGAAGTGGGCGTGTCCGATTCGTAGCCGCAGTAGAGCTTGGTCGGAGTTCGTCTTCTTCGGAGGTGGAGAAGTATTCGGCTCGAAGGACCAATGTCCGAGGGGGCGTAACTTCCTCGAGCTGTGGGCAATCGAGCTTAAAGTTCGAAGGACCAGAATTGACCCAAGTCTTCCCTAACTTGAATAAGGTGATGCGCCGCACAAGTCTAGGGCAGGGAAGACGGATACTTGCCGTCGTTGTAGACCCTACCAAAGAATATTGTATGGGCGTAACGCACAGTTATAATCTTATTAGGGTTAACTCAGATCAATAACTTGCACATTATTACATTACATTTATGTAGTGACGATGATACAAGATAGTGTGGGTAGAAGGAGAGTATGAATATCATTATGAGTTTGTGTCCGGTAAAGTGTCATTAACAAAATGTAAACAAAGTGAGTACGAGTGATACAAGTTTAAAGGGTGACAAAGTTTATGTCTCTCCGCTGGCTGGATCAGAGGAACTTGCTGAAGATGCCTGTTCGAGGGAGTTTGCCGAGCTGAACAGTATATGAACTGTGCATACTAACCACCCTTGGGGAATTGCTATTTTTGAGTTTTAGTTGAATAGAGTAGGCCGGCCAGGATATGCGAGGGTCTACTACTCTCTCATATCCAACCTATATGGGACCAGCCCTATCCCGATAACTCTCCTGCAGCCCTCATACCACAGGAATTTACCATAGCTAGCTGCTTAACTGCTTACCCAGAGCAGCCAATGGTAGAGTTAGATCTGGAGATAACAGCTGGCAGCTACAATGCTAAAGTAAACTTGCCTATGTGCTTCAATTGAATTTTAATTGAATTTAAATTTTTGGCCGGAAGCACAAAATAATTTGCTTGACACCGAAAATGCTGATAAACAAAGTTGCTAATGGAAACTGTGCGTGTAAGTAGGTAAACTGGATCTAAAATAGTTAGAGCATGCGCTTAGGTACTGGTGGATTTAGTGCACAAAGCCCTTGGGCCTACAGCCCTTGGGCGCTTCAGTGCACTAAATCCACCAGTACCTAAGCGCTTATGCTCTATTACATAGTCCAAATTTAACTGGAAAATAAAGATTATAGTGACTGTTATAGTCTGTTGTCACCAAGTTTAGGAAGAAAATTTGGCATCAGGTTAATTATCTTGACTGACCTGCACAGCACCTTTTTTTAATAGACTCATGACAGCCGATTACATATTAGCTATATTGTATTAAAATGTGCATGAAGATAAAAATGTAATATTGTTATGGTTAATAGCATGAAAAATTAACTCAACAATGTTCTTGTTTAGGTGTTTCTTTAACTATTACTCTCAGATGGTGCAGTCTTTTTTTAAATTATAGCTATAGATATAATATAATACATTATTTTATAAATGCAACCCCGCTTGAGCTAAGTCAGCTTTCTTTTACATGCGCTAGCTTAGCTATATAAGTAGCTAACCTAAGTTACTGTCAATTGTACGCTTTTTATAGCTAGCTATTGCAGCTAAGTTCCATTACTGCTTGTTTGTAAATTTCTATGAACCTGTATCAGTATTAGCTAAAAATTAAATAATAATACAGTATGAAATATTTAGCTCTCATTGTATAAGAGGGCTGTGAAAGAAATTATAAAATGATATAAATTATTGCAATTATGTTTACATCAAACAGCATTCTAGAATTTTCTCTTACCACATTCATTTTCATTTAGAAAATAAATGCTAGAATCATTGTATGGAAAGTCAAATGTTCCATTAAAAAGTGCTCTATCTACTGTAGAACCTCATAGATCCGAACATCAGACAACCGAATTAACCGGTTAACCCAACCGCGAAGAGACATCGCGCTGGGTACGGGGTAGTCATCACGTTGTTTTTGTTTTTGTTTTTTTTGTTGTTGTTTTTTTTGTTTTTTTTTGTTCTTTTTTATTGGAACTGCAGCAAAATGGCAAAAGAATTGCTATCAGAAGTAGTTTAATATGGAAGAATAATTGAACAAGGAATATTTTTAGCTGGAGTTGTTCAGGAGTAGTTTGGCTTAGGAAAGTCCTCAATTTCAGACTTCTAAAGAGACAGGAAGATTATAGAAAAGTTTTTAACAGAATCAGCTGACCCTAGTGGCCTGAAGAAGAGGTGCATTGTCAGAAGAGATAATGATAAATATTTTATAATGCCGTGCATTCTGGTTTACTCAGAAAACAAAAACTCAACGGTACACCATTAAATGGTCCTTTAGTAATGGATAAATCAGAAATACTGTATTCATAGTATTTTAGTCGTTTAAATATTTTAGTACAAAGTTAAATTATGTTATATTCAGAGTTACGTACTTTTCAGAGTTACGTACACCTCATTTCCCAAGGGGTACGTAACTCTGAGGTTATACTGTATATCAAATTAAGAAAGACTGCATAAATTAAAAATAATATTAATATAACAGTAAAAATAGCTACTATATCAAACAATATCTACACTTAATCAAGCAATATCTATATTAATATTGTATTGCTAGATTGGCATAAAATTTTATATATGACAAAAGAAATTGAGTAGTACTTGCATAATAACTTAGTGTGAACATTCCTCCTGCATTTAAGGGTGCCCGCACATAGCAACGCGCACCGCCTGTAGATCCGGACATTAATTGGCGAGCGAGCGTAGCGAGCGAGACTCTTAAGGGGTACACAATGGGGAAATCGGGATTTTTTTTTATTTTATTTGATAGGACGTACGTATGTCATTTTGTACTTGGACCCTCCCTATTTTTGTGTTTCTCGCGCTAGACCCCGTCCCAAACTTCACTTCACTAACAGACCATCCGGGTTAGCGATTACCCGTTCACCTTAGAAATTGAATTGTTCGGCTTTGAATGTGTTTTGCGGGTGTGCAGTTAAAAACTCAAAGTCTTATGGGAAGCTCCATTTCTATTCGAGTTAGTGGCGGTGGTAAGTTAATGCGCTATTTGTCACAGTTGTAAGGCCCTACTCAACAGTATTTACTTAAAAATGCATTGTCCACTAGACGAACCACGAAGGTAAGTCTGCGTAGGTATGTTCAGTGTGTGAAAATATTGTGCGTTACAACTACTATTAAGAATATCACTAAGAAAAACGTGATTTGATTTTGGTGCTTCTTTTTTCAATTCAAACTGTTGCGGAGCGGTTACTATGACATTGAAACCCCTTTAACCTCATACATTACATTTGGACGTACGTATGTTCATTTTGTACTTTGACCCTCGCATTTGTGTGTAGTTATTTGTTCGACCCCGTCCAAATTGCACTAAACAGAATCCTCTGGTTATCGATCAGTACCGTATCACCCTAGAATTGAAGTTTAACGTTTTGAATTCTTTTGCGGGTGCAGTTAAACTTGAAAACTTAAGGGACTTCCATTTCTATTCGAGTAGTGGCGGTGGTAAGTCAATGCGCTCTTTGTCATGGTTATAAGCCGTGCGCAACAGTATTTACTTGAAAATACATTGTCCACTAGACTACTGCCAAGGTAAGTCTGTGTAGGTGCATGTCCAGCTGTGTCAAAGCATTGTGTGTTACAACCACTACTTAGCTAAAGAATATCACAAAGAAAACTTTTAAATAACCCGTATTGTTTTGTTGTTGTTGTTTTTTCCTTCATTCAAGCAGTTGCAGAGAGTTGTTACTATGGCACTGAAATCCCTTTACCCTGTATGCTAAATTAAAAACTGGACCTTATTTTCAGTAGCTTCAGTGTTAGAAGTCATAGTCTTTAGGCTCGCTCGCCATTTGTGCTCAAGCACACCACTAGTTTATTCCCCGCAATACCCCACATTCGATAATACGCGAGCAGAAACAATCGCCCATTAGTAGGCAGAAGTATACTTTGCGAAGTTGTGGTGGTTTTAGTTTAGCTTCTTGTTGTCTTTTATTCGTTTACAGCAACTCCATACGTTCGTCTGAGCTCACGCAGCAAGTTGCACCAGGCTGCCTCTCCACCAGTAGCCGTTCTCCGGGACTATGCGCTCCTGAACTCAAGTGGATGGATCACCAGGCTCGATTTCTGGGGAGCGAAGACTTCCCAAGCTGCGCAAATCTAATACCTTCACCTTTGGCTATCTCCAATAAACTGCTCTCTCTTCGGACTCTCTTGTTATTGTTGTATTGATGTTTGTTTACTCTTGATATAGGCGGGCTCTTTTTAGAACCAATACAAACTAATTGAAAAAAAATTGCTCGCGTATCGCATTACGAGATATGGGGGTGGGGCTATTTTAAGAATTGCGAGTGGAATTAAAGTTCCAAATTTTGGGTCAGTTTTTCTTGGAATCTAATAATGAGAACGACACAAAAATTTTATACACGGGTAAACCAAAAAAAATGAACTGCACTACAGCGAGAATTTTTCAATATCTTATAAATAGAAAAAATTGCGAATATATCATAAAGTAATATTGAAATTGATAAGAACTCGCTGTCTTGCAGTAGAGTATCGGCTGGCTAGTAGTGCACCAAATTGCGGAGTCCAACTTACCGCACCGCCTCCAAAAAAGTGCCCCAAAGTTTTATAACCAGGCCCCGATATTTCCTCCAGATTCGCTCTAAAATTAGTGAGCGGCTCCTTCGGCAGGTACTTTGTCTTTGTGTTGTAGTGGAGAAGCCCCTGTAAGTATACAATAGTAGTAATCGTGCATAGCAACCATCAACAAAAAATTGCGTAGGCGGTGTGCGGACACCCTTAATGTAAGCTACAGATTTCTAAGCAAGTCACTTCAATAGAGTTAACTACCGGTTTCTATAGATTAATACGAATTAATACTCATAACTTATATTATTATGTAAACCACGTTTTATATACTAGCTGTTCAATGCATGATTTGTTCAATGTGTCAGCTGCATCACTTTGTTTCAATGGTTTTCAGCCATCATGTCGGACTAGCCCTAGCCCTAGCCCTCTCCTGTCCTTATTTTTTCCTTCAAAGTCAAAAGTACAGCAACAATATTTCGAGGGTTGTTTAGTTCATTAATTACAAGTTTAAAAGAGATTTTAAGTTAATAATTATATGAAAGGTGAAATGGTAAAGTTAATCTCATTATTCAACTTGATACAGAAAAGTTTTCCTACAGGAAGAATTATAGATTAAGTATAAAATACAAAACACAAATGCCATGGTAAGACACTACTGGCAACTTGTTTTTTTTCCTGGAGGAATTATACAATATTATAGATGACACAGAATGAGAAATAGAGGCACCATGGTATAGCCTTGGGTACTTGCTAGTTATTAATATTGTTTTATTAAGTATTATTATTAAGAACTATTTTAAAAATATGTACTAAAATAACTCTACAATAGCTATCACTTATATTTAGTAAGCTACAGTTCAGTAATATAATGTACAAGTTATAATGTTGCACTCTTTGTAGAGTAAATTAACGCTTTCTTTTTGTCTTCTTTGAATAGCCTTCCATAGTATACTTCAATAGCTTAATTTCTTCTTGAAGTTTAACCATTTTATCTTCTAGTCTATGCCTTGATTTCTTCATTTCTTCATGAAGTTTGTCAGAGTTTACTTCCTAACATTAATAATAATGGTATATAAAAAGATAAGCAACATGAGTATTACATTTTTATGACTTGATCATCTTCCAGTGAATCATATGTTTTTGTAAACCCTAAATTATATAATAAAAATGCAAGAATAAATAATCTCTTGTACTGGGTTGTGAATATTTACTCATCATATGAGTTGCTACCACAAGTTAGGACACACCATTTTGAAAGTTAAGAGTGCCAATTGCATCACTCAAAAAAGTTACTGATGAGACAATAGGTATGCCTAAGTGTGCCAATAATAAGTATCATCATTAGATTGTACATATTCAGAGTCACTTTTGTACATAGTATTTTTCATCACAACGCAAACTTTCATTCTCATTGTCACAATAAAATACATTATAAGCTACAGCCCTTTTAAATAGTTTTCACCTCTAGTTTTCTTGAAACTAAAATAGTGTTTAGACCTGTATTAATTTATGACACATTGAAGCTAAAGTGTATTCTCCATTTGTCAGTGCACTTTCTATAATCATAATGTACTTGCTATCTTGGCCATTGCAGAAAACTACATTAATATTCAATTTTTAAGTCCATTTTACAATATACTCAAGTAAAAGTGTACCCGTCCATTCAGCATTGAGGTATACAAAGTTTAAAATAAGTACAAAACCATTATCAATACAATTATTATATCACATAATTGTTGTACTATACTTCACACATACTATATATATCTACATTTGATTAAAATGTGACAGTGCCTAGGAAAAGGGACCATTCCCGTAAAAAATGAAAAATGAGTTATTCATACTACTGTGTAGAGCACTTCTTATGGAGTATTTTGATACCAAGTTTATAGGCAGGGCTGCTTGTTTCACTAAATATACAGCGGCAATCTGACCATCTTGAGCACAGTTATTTCTAGAAAACTGCGATTAAAACTTCTTATTCAATTTTCTTGCGGAGTTAAGGGAGGAGACCCCCCCATAGCAACCATTGGTAAGGCTGTGGGAAGTGTTAAGTGCTATCAACCACGAAAATCTACCACCCTCACCTGGCTCCGCACGAATCTCGCAAACATAACCACCGCTTGATATATTAGCGCGCGTAGCGGGGAAAAAATCTCGAGAGGGGCAAAAATCTTGAGAGTCCCTAACCTCAGTAGCCTACTCGTGGGTTAGCTTTGACCACATTGTTGTTACAACCAGCTTCAACAACAAACTTCAACAACAAACTATAATCATGCCTTCCAGGAAAAGGAAGAGGGCTATTAGTGCAGCCACAAAAATGAGGAAAATGAAATGTGCTTTGAGAAGAAGTAAGAAATAAGTAAATAAATATAATATTAAAAAAATATATACATATATATATATATATATATATATAAATAAAATAATCGTGTATAGACATAGGATTAGAGCAAGTCCCAGCAATAGGTGGGGCTTCCATGATACTCTTGATGATCCTTCCTTTACTGGTCACGATGTCACGCCCTCTCTTCGGCAGGAGTCATCATCAGAAGTGCTCCCTGATTCACCTTCTCAAGATTTAGTGTCCACTCCTACTGCTCCACCATGTGAATCACACCCTCCAGCATTTTTTAATCCATCTCAAGTTCTAGTTAGCTGAGAAGCTTTCAGCTATCGCTCAACAGAATGGTTTGGTGTTTGATGTCCAGTATCCCTCAGTTTCTGAATAATTTAGCCATACGACTCCAGACTTCTAGACCAGGGTTGAATTAAGCTATGGAGACTTGGAACTGCTCAATTCTGAATGCAAGGACCTAGAAGAATTTGTACGAATTCTGAAGGATAGAGGAATTAACAGCAAACCCCTCCAGGAGAAGCTGTCCAAGCACTTCAAATTCAGCCAAAGAAAATAAGTCCTTTTTTTTCCAACCCGTTTCTTTTCAGAGCCACTATCTCACAGAAGGTTTCACCTAAAACTTCGCACTAAAAAGCAGCTGAAGCAAAGCGCACCTTTGGTGGGCGGGGCGCAAACTGCAACATCCAGGCCGCCGCGAAGGGGGGGGGGGGGGGGCGTTATAGTTTCACGCGCTTTGGGACAAGTATTTTTTAGCTATAAAGGGTCACGGGATGCAGTCTAAACTTGGAACCGTAATTCGGTGACGTAAGGTGAACAGGCCTACGTACGTTTAGATTTTCTTGATAGCGTGCCAGGAAGCAAAGTTGACCGTAGTGGTCGGATATTTAGAAAAGTAAAGTTGCTATAGCTAAAAACTAAACGTAGGAAGCGGGAACATAATGGGAGGAAGCAGTAGAATCTTGAATCGGCAGAAAAGCTTGGACGCAACAACACAAAATATTCCGCAGAAGTAAATCGCTCCTAACTGGGCTTACGAAGATGCAAATAGTCTGAATTTTGGTGTGCAGAGAGACTTTATCACCCTAAATAATTTCAGCATGTTAAAGAATTGCCACCATTGTTTGAATTTTTTGTTTTTTTCAGCATCAATTTTTAAGGAAAATGCGTGGGCCGGATGGGTCTCCACCCTTAACGTTGAATTCCGTAATCTAACCGGAAGTTCGCGTTACGGGTTACGTAAGACTGTTACTTATCCTTGGAAAATGGTGCCGATCAGCTGAACTGCAGTAAGTTATAGTTGGGGCCGCTTACTTCATTGATGGGGGAGGCCTTACTCAGTTTAGACCATACATTGTGTAAGAGTACTAGACAGGTATGGCTTTAAATAGCACTAGATGCGTATAGACATAATTTTTGCAGGCCGTTTGGTGCTTCTTTTTTTTTCTTCTGTTTCCAACAGTTTGATGGTTACAGTAAGTCATTGTAACTATAATACAGTCACTCTTTTAGAAATGATCCACTAGCTTGGTTTGTTAGTTCACTGGCTAGCTAAGTTTAGGATTATATTTGTCTTGCAGCCAGCTTGTTGCCAGTTTTGGAACAAATGAACAATAGGAATCTCTTTAAATCAATGAACAAAAATGATGGACTTTCAAAATGTGTTGCCTTCTCTTGTTGCAGTGTAACAGAAGTCCTCATCATCACTGAAACCTTTGTCCAGTCAGAGACTTGCTGATTCTTCTATTGTCTTCACAAAAATAGTCCCAGGAGTCTCCAGGTCTGCAGACTCCAACTACAAGACTCCATAAATAGCAACATTAACCTATATAGCTTGATTATTCACATTTATTAATTCTATTCTGTTGCTGCAATGCTATAACAATAACTTATAAGAATATTTACCCGCGATTATCTGAGGTAGGGGTAATATGTTGCTAGGCAACAAATTGAATTCGCCCACAATTTTCAATTACTCATGGGTTGAATTTCCGTGTACGCACAGAAGGTCAAAATAGAGAGTAAAAGGTGACTGTGTTTAAACGGGGCGCTCGGACCTTTAACAACAGTTTCAACCACTCAAATTTGGTGTCAGTGTAGCTAAAGGGTAGGAGATACCTGTGGGCCAATAAAAAGAAAACCAAAAAAAAATTTTTGTTGGTGTTTGGGCTCTACTGTACATTTTTGATTTTACGTAAATGGTCCCTTTTCCTAGGCACTGTCACAAATTTGTACACTCATGGGAGTGTCTTGCTTAGGCCAAACCAATTAATATTCCTGTTTCTCATCTTCCCCTCATCCATTTTTTTGAAATGTAAATTACAAAAACAAGTTAAAAATTATTTTGAAATATTGAAAAGAATGCTTAATTAGAATGTAAATATGTTTAATTAGAATTGTTTTTCACTTTTTTGCCCAACAAAACGTAGTAGACCACGAGTAGGTTCATCTTTTCCATTTGCCTTACATTGGGTACAAATGGGATGAATTGACTGAAACTGTCGTGGTCTTTCATCAGTGATTGGTACAAGATCACCAAAACACCAACATACATAGCAGCACACCTGAAATTTCTTCTTGCAAGAATAGTAGTGGCTGGTCATATCAGAATTGCAGTTCACATTTAATTCCACGCAACAAATCGTGGCAAGTTCTGTAGTGAAATCAAACAGAGTGCTGCCACATACATAGAGTACATCTTCCTTTAGACGGCCTAAAAGCTGGAATTGTGCTGGGGTTAGTCTTCAGATGCCATAGATACACCTTGGTTTTAAGCATTCTGCACACACTAATGCATCACACACAGTTTCACCACACAAACGAAATGGTTTGTTATCTGGTGTACAGGGCTTAGCCTTGAGTGAAGGACGAACTTTTTCAGTAGTAGTTTGTCCATACACACTTTCAAACAGAAGGTAAGCCTCACTCTTCTCTGTAGCTTTCATAGGATCAGGAAATGAAGATAACTGCTGGAATACTTCTGGAGGGAGCCTGGGCACAGAGCATATTGCACAATCTGTTGATCCACACTTGCGAATTGAAAAATAGTAATGCCTGCAAACACAATGGCGATCCAAGTACTCCTGAAGCTTTTTACGTTTGCTAAGATCTCTCTTCTGTGTGTCAGACTTCTGTATGGAGCTATCCACTGTTATAATTTTTGCAAAAAGCCTTTCAATATCCTCTTCCGAAGCAGCTTCAAGTGATTTAACAGGGACCCCTTTCAGTTCTAAGCCACTGAAAGTACTTTTAATAAGCTCAATTGGTGGTAACAAGGACGAAATAAATTCTTCTTTGAAGTTATCTGCTTTGGTGGCGATTTTTCTTATGTCTTCCATTGAATTGGCTGACTTGAGTATAGCTTCAAACTGATCAGACTGCTTCTTACGCATGATACCAACTGCTTGTAACCCTATGTTGAGAAAGGACATTATTCGTTCAACTGGGTTTCTAAAGCTGTTATGTGGTGCTGTTCGTGCTGCAATCAAGAAATCTAGGTCAAGTGCCTGAAACAAGCATATCAGTGAAACTGCACGGATAAATATGTCACTCTATGGTCTGGGCCACTGTCTGAATAAAGGCAAAGAATAGGCTTGTATTCAATATTTTGTAGCAATTTATACAGCTCAGCTCCATGACGTAGAGGACTTGAATGCTGAAATACACTATCTTTCAAGCAAGTGAATACCCTACCACGATAGAAAGATTCTTCAATGGAACATGGTATGTCACATACTAAGCTTACAGAAGGAGTCAATTTGGCTTTGGTAAAGTCATGATCTGACACTGAAAATGATCTGTCAAGTGCAACTAGAACTTGCTTACCTCGGTCAACTGCCGCAACAGGATACCCTGGTTCACCACACTTGAAGGCATGCTTGTCATCAAGGCAGATGAGATGAGCATATTCACGATACTTGATGGAAAATTCCCTCAAATATTTAAAAAGGGCACCTGCATAATAATTATCAGGGTGTTCAAAGTTGAGTTGGCGAGACTGTACCATAAATTTGATTTTGAGACGTCCTGTGTATCGTAGCGACATCTTGTTGAACTCATTTTGAGGACAAAATTGATAACGAAGCCATTCGATACTGGGTGCAATGATAGTAGGATGCTTCACCATCAGCAGGATCATCGAGCCTTAGTGAAGGTTTTGATTGATGAAGGCTCTGATGTCAAATTGAAACATAGCAAAACACAATTACCACCTTTGGAAGCAGCAATTAGATATGAGCGGAAGTAAGTGCCATGCATTCAAATTCACAGCCATTATTGTAAAACTAACTATCTATTCCTAACTACTTTGTTACGAAGATCTCTGACCGAAAGTGCTAGAGCAATGTGACATACAATGCCATGTCGCCTACTATCGACAGCTTTCAAGGCATTCTCATTGATTATGCCTTCAACAGCTTTCCAAAAGTCTTCAAACATTTCTGGACGACCAGTATTGTGATGCCTCAAATCAAAACAGACATCAGGATTTTGGGAATCCAGCATCAATTGAAGTCGATCTTGAACACCTTGTGAAATTGATGTAGAAGACACATCACCAGTCAGGTGCTGATACATATCCATTAGTACAGCTTTGTTGACTCCACTCAATAAAGAATAACGATCAGTGAAACAATAGCGAAGGTGAGGTTTTGATGGTGCATAGTGATTAACATACACAGGGTCAGAATACTCTTCCTTTTCATTCAACACAGACTCCAACTTGCTATACCTGGCAATTAATTCTGGCTTACGGGCCTTATTCCCACAAATCATTCTGATGTTGCTAGAAGTGCCATCTTGTGGTGAACGAATTGGAGTCATACTCTGGTGTACTTCACTCATTCTATCATTTTTAGATTTTAAATAGTCAATATATCCAACTAAGTTAAAGGATAATTCCTCCAGAGCTAACTTGAAGGGCTGCTATTTGGAGGACTAAGACAAGGCAAAGATAGGCAATCAAAAAGGATTTGTGAAAGGTTATCCAACTTGCTCTTTTCCAAAGGTTTTACAGCATGATGATGAGCAATGGGATTATTGTACACTGTATTCAGCAAAGGCTGAAAGTAGGTGGGTATAAAATTTGCCTTTCTTCCATTAAGAGTGGTTAAATGGGGTTCAATATAGAATAAAACCTTTTGTAATGCTGATACAATCTGCTTTCCAGATGTTTGTTCAACTCCAGCATGAAAACCCAGTGAATTATTAGACATAAAATGGATAATATCATTATAGAGCCGAATATCACCTCTACCAGCATTACAACCCATTTCCTTTGGAAGGTGTAATTTACGTGAACTAGCCATCAAAAATTGAACAGCACTTCTAGGAGTACTGATAGAGCTAGAGGCCCCATCATCATTAATAGAAAGAATATAAAGTACCCACTTCCCATTTAGCTCACAACATTGAGGCACATTAAATTCCAGAGGTACTTTAACCTTGTTTATTTTGCCATCCTGACTGAGGTAGCATCACGCGCGCATTGAAATTTTTTTTTTTGATGATGAGAAACAGGAATATTAATTGGTTTGGCCTTAACAATATGCCATTAATGATAAGCTTCATTATCACTTTTTAATATTATAGAGAATATTTCAAATAATATCACCTATTATTACAAGAGTTACTTAAATGAGGAGACCAATTTAATACATAAATAAGATAGATTGTTGATAATGACTCGATATGTGTAACCAGAGCAGTCTAGATGTAATTGTACTATATAATTATAGGTGTTAGTTTGTTGTTGTTGTTTTTATATGAGTGCAAAAATTTCTTTAATCATTATAAAAAAAACTGAATCAGAAGAGACTAGTTTCTGCAATAGGTGACAGAACATTAAATCATTATGCCAAAGTTATATTATAGCAAAAGAACTAAAAATGATAATAAAGTTCCACTTACTATTAAAAACATCCTACAACTACTCTGAAAAACAGCTAGAGCTATATATTAAAAGCTGTAGTGCACTCGGATAAGCCTACAGTATATCACCAGAATATTGTCAAATAACAAATCTCTAACACAAAATATACCTTCAACTGCTTATTCCTATCCACATCTTCAACATCAGTATATTGATTAACAGTAATACCAAATATCCTAGAATACAAATGCATTGTGAACCAATGCCACCATCTTGTATCCTTCTTGTATGTAATGGTTTCTTTTTTATCCTTTGTACAACAATTACAGCAGCTCCTTGGAAGTAGTGTTTCCATATTCAAAGCAAATTCAATCTACAGACCGAGCAAGAAAATACATAAACCCTCACTATAATTCAAGTAAACATGAATTTCAACGTTGAAGGAATTGTTTTGAAATGTAAAAAGAAGTATTAAAGTTACTTACTTAGTAATAACGGTTGTTTATGATCATTGAATTCGTCTTTAACATGCACATTACTGAACAGAAATATTGTCATTGTCGTATAGCTAAATCTAGTGATATTCAAAACTTACTCTTAATTTTAAGCTTCTTAGTTCAGCCTCTTGTTGTATTAACTTAACATCATCAATAGCCAAGCCAGTCTAGAAGTAAATATACATTTTAAACTGGTTACTCATACCACAATCCCAAAATATTGTTCAAATTTTTGACAGTTAAAGATATAAACTTGATCAAAACATTCATTACATACAGATTAAATACTTACAAGCAAATTTGACAATAAAATTGGCATCAGTATCAAAAACAAAATCCACATTGGATACGACACTCTGAACAGTGATATTTCTGCAAGATCTCCATTTTGAGATACATTTGCTGAAGAAAGATGGAAAAGATTTTCAAAATCAAGTTCTCCTGTAGTCATGGTCATAACTTTAATATGAGCAAGTCCAGGAGTGAAAAAAGGAGACCGCTGAAAAATATTAGTGAAGATTAATGACAATAGCCATACACATACACATTCATTAAGTGTATTCCTATATCATACTGCTAAAACTTTCAATAGTTGTAATCAGCCATTCATAATACAGACATCATTTTCTGGGTTTAAAAAATCATATGAACAATTGTATAAGTAAGCAATAGTATAGGAGAGTAATCGTGAAAATCATTCAATATACAAAAATTGTTCAGGGATTACATTATAACTTATAGCAATGTTGTAATATGTTCTTCTTAACTGTTTTTCTTGTTTTACACTTAATGAACAAGTACCATTTCTAACTCTTTCACTTTCACTAATGGACAGCTTGAGAAATTATGAAGGGATTGAGTTTACTTAGTTGCAGAGCAAACATATTTTGGAGCACTATATGAAGCTATATGATTGAACTCCCTTCTCAACTGTCAGGACTGGAATATCGGGACACTCATTTGTGATTTATGTCTGGCAGTACTCAGAACAGGGACCTTATTGTAAGTGTCCTGACCAAACCAGAACAGTTGGCCACTACTATGCCATTCTTTGAATTTCATCAGCTTGGTTAGTTTGCCGACCAAAACAGTTATCTACTTTGTATAGTTTCATGTGAGGATGAATGAAGTTAACGCTTTTGAAAACCTCTTCTTATACAATAGAACTACATTAAGTAACTAACTACAATCATAGCTATATGTACATTAATTCTTAATTAATGAGAATTCAATTCATAGAGTCTTTTTTAGGTATGAAGTGATTAATTATTGTAATTGATTATTGAAATGCAATTATTGAGATTGAGATTTAAATTGCAAAAGTTAGCTTACCTCAAAATCAAAGCCTGGAACATAGAAAATCATATAAAATGAAATTGAAAATGCCACCACTAATACTGTGGTCAGAAGAATTGTTTTCCCAAATGTGAAGAATATTTTTTCAAACATGATGATTTGTAAACCTGAAATAAAAAATTGTAAAAATATAAAATAACATTATAAGCCTCATAAAAGTTAGAACAAATTTACATTACTATAGGTACAATATTGATATAAGGTAATACTAATAACTATTACTGTAATCACCTCCAGGTAGCATTCGTAGATATATTAGTAAATTTATCCATGCTAGGAAAACAGCAACTGAACCAAGCTGCCACTGCCATGTTGAAGGACACAGGCAGTTTGAAAATGAGGAGACAAACATTATTGAAAAGATGAACAAAACAACGTCCACATAATTTGTCCAATCAGCCAGATAATTAGATTTCAGCATCAGAAGTTGACCAACTTCAATAAACAGATGAATAATAGATATGACAATTATCGCAGCAGCAACTGCTATCAGAGAAATTTTCTGAGCATAATTCTGGCCTGTATAATAATACCAAAAATATGCCCACAAATTACAATAAGTAATTATTACAAAAGATATAATATAAAAATTTGGAGAATTATACTCATTTAGTCGCACACACTTGACTTGTCTTAGAATTGGTATTTGATTTCTTATATAGCTACAAACAAACTAGAAATGTTCTCAATACTGCAGTGATGGTGAACCATCTAGAAAACAATAAGAAATCAATTGAAAAAAAAATTATATCATTAGAGAGAAAGAACAATTATTTATTAAGTCTAAACATAAAATGTTCTCTTTTCCTCTAATTCAAGTAATTGTCAAAAAATACAGGTGTAACAAATCACACTATGGATAAAGAAACAATACACACACAGTTACATTTAAATTTCCTTTGCAAGCACCCACATTAATTATTATACCTGGTTGATTAATATATTCTATATGACTAACCACATTGGCCACATTGTACATTGGAAAGTCCACATTGTAGTTTTGCTCCTTCATTAGAACAAATCTGGTTCCCAGTAAAATAATCAAAATTGTTACTTTCATTCGCAAATAAAGCTGCAACTAAAAACAAATCCATGTTTAAATAAAAATAATTGCTTTACTTTGTTTAACATTCTGAAGGGTTTTCTTACCACATTCATTTTTGTGTAGGTAATAAACGCTAGAAAGATCAAATTTACTACCATCAACTTCTCTACCTACAATATTAAATATCATGTAAATAAAAGATATTTATCACTGCTAAATTATGCTAGGGATAATTAATAGAGCAATGACTTTTAAAGAACATCAATGTTTACATTAAAATTTAATTAGAGTTAGAGAAACACAACACAATCATAAGTACAATACTCTATTTATTATGTGGGCCCAATAATTGAGAAATAGAATTACAAAAAAAAAATGTTTAACTCACATATCCTACTCTGTGGATTTGGAGACACAAATGCATAAATAGTCAGAAGAGCAACAAAAGCACCGTAAACAAGTAGTCCCAGCAAGTACCATGGAATCCCATAAGTTTTCCACTTCTTTTTAACTAAAGCTTTTGCTAATGGATGATCAAGTAAATCTTTACGATTATTTTCAGCCTAAACAAATTGATACACAATAGATAAAGAAATAAGAACCATTTGAATAATTTGGTAAACCTAACATACACCTAAACTAATTGTCAACTTATGATCTTTATTTGTTTTAATAAACCACCAAAAACATGGTAGAAAAGTAAACAACAATATATCGTATTCTACTGTACTTTAGATTTTCTGAAACATAATTGCCAGCAGAAAGTATTTTTCCCTTGCATTCATGATTCAATTTCTCTCACAAAATTTATTGAACTATTAAACATGACAAATTGTTTAATTTTGAATCCTAAGATTTGGAGTTGTGTGTGATACAGAGAGGTTGTGAAATGTGTGAGGAAGCCGAGTTTAATCTTTAAACTAGGCAGGAAATACAACAACTGAAAGAATGAAGATAAAATAAACAAAATATAACTTGGAAACACGAACATCGACGAACATCGACGATTGACGAACATCGACGAAATATGAAAGAAAATGATAACTACAACGGGTGAATGAATAAGTGAATAAATAAGTGAAATAATGATAATAGTTATTGATGGCTGTTTCTTGACACCAGGTAGAAACAGGTAAACCTAATTAGAAATAATAATAATATAACACAGTGTAATAGTTGAAGTTCTAATAATGTAGTGACTGTTTCACTACATCTCCCCCCCTTTAAAGAAATTCAGGGGTCCCAGCCTTGGCGCGACAAAGCGTCTGGAACATGATTGTCCTGACCGGGGCGGTAGACAATATTGAAGTCGTAGTAGTTGAATGCGACAGGTGATTCTCCGTCTTCTCGAACTACAGATAACACAGATCCAACTCCACAGGAGGAGGCATCACAAGACACAACAAATTTATCATCTTTATTAGGAATAGTTAAAATAGTTTGTTGACAGATATTAGAAATGATAGAATGAAATGACTCTGTCATAGTCGTTGACCACACAATAATGTCAGGTTCGGTAATAGTCAGAGCGTGATTCAAACTAACACATAAATCAGCAAAGAAGGGGACAAACTTTCTATAGTAGAGTGTGAGGAAGCCGGGTCAGTCAGGGTTAACTGAAGGCCACAGGATCCAAGCTTTTCAGGATTAACTGAATACTTGCAAGTAGGCTGCCAAAGGGAAAAAAAAATGACACAAACAATGGTTGACAAAAAAAAATTGAAGTAAAGCTACAACAGTGTCATTAACAGATGAGCTGAAAACGAATATTAATTTTGTAAAGATAGGTAAAATAATACAAACACAATAACTTATCACAATGAGATGAATTCAAACAACAGGACCAAAGTAGTCAGCAGAGAGCGATAAAATGGAAGAAACGGGTCACCGAGCGAGTAGTAGGCTTAAGACGATAGCGATGGCGTTTTCTCGGGATAGATGTGCTCAGATCAAGTCGAGTCAACCGGTGTACCAGTAGAGTCGCCCGACCAAGTGTGAGGAAGCCGGGTCAGTCAGGGTTAACTGAAGGCCACAGGATCCAAGCTTTTCAGGGTTAACTGAATATACTTGCGAGTAGGCTGCCACCAGAGTTGCTGGGGCTGCCCAATCACCTGGAGGGTTAACTCTTAAGGTGTATAAAGAGTTTAATCTTTAAACTAGGCAGGAAATACAACAACTGAAAGAATGAAGATAAAATAAACAAAATATAACTTGGAAACACGAACATCGACGAACATCGACGATTGACGAACATCGACGAAATATGAAAGAAAATGATAACTACAACGGGTGAATGAATAAGTGAATAAATAAGTGAAATAATGATAATAGTTATTGATGGCTGTTTCTTGACACCAGGTAGAAACAGGTAAACCTAATTAGAAATAATAATAATATAACACAGTGTAATAGTAGGTTGTGAAATGTATAGTTTACTTTTCAGTGCTATACTAGCAGTTTTATATGCTAAGTTTTATTAACAATTCATCTTGGGTTCGTATTTTGTGAGTTTAAATTTGTACAATGGATAATTACCATAAGAAGTAGTGGATGGGCTTGTTTTTTATCTTCACACCACCTATAGAACATATTTTAATTGATAAATATTATAAAAATTTACAAACTCGTAGAAAAATCCGACTATTTTGTATAATGTATAAATTTAATAAAGGTTCTATAGATGTTATGCAAATGTCGTCCCACTGATCAATATCTGTACTGTAAAATTCCATAGTTAAGATCATGTTGTTTAATAACATAATAAATGAAACAGCATTACTTGGATAATATCAAATTTGAGGTAGTCATTTTTTTAATAAACAGCCAGCTATTAGTAATGTTTCAGTGCAATAGTTACATTATAAATAATATCAGTAGTGATGTGCTTGAGCACAAATGGCGAGCGAGCCTAAAGACTATACTATTTTTATATGAATGATTTTGACTTGTAACACTGAAGCTACTGAGAATAAGGTTGAGTTTTTTTAATTATGCATACACGGTAAAAGGATTTCAGTGCCATAGTAACAACTCACTGCAACCATTTGTATTGAAGGAAAAAACAACAACAAAACAATACACGTTATTTAAACATTTTTTTTGTGATATTCTTTAACTTAGTAGTGGCTGTAACGCACAATGCTTTGACACAACTGGACATACACCTACATGAGACTTACCTTCGCGGTTAGTCTAGTGGACAATGAATTTTCAAGTAAAAAATACTGTTGCGTACGGCTTATAACTATGACATACCACCACCACTATCTCGAATAGAAATGGAAGTCCCGTAAGTTTTCACGTTTTAACTGCACCCGCAAAAGAATTCAAAATGGTAAACAATTCAATTTCTAGGTTGATACGGTTACTGATCGATAAACTAGAGGATTCTGTTTAGTGAAGTTTGGGATGGGGTCGACCACCGAACTAACACAAAATCGTGAGGGTCAAAGTACAAAAATGATTTACGTATGTCAAACATATAATATATAAACAAATATCCCTAATTTTTAATTGAGTTACCCTGATAGTGTCTCGCTCGCTTCGCTCACATGCCAATTATTTAATTTCACAAAAATACGTCACTTTTATTTTTGAATATTTTTTTTTAATACAGAATTTAATTTAAGGTTCAGTTTTTGGAATTTGCATGTACAGATGGCAAATTTATAGTAGTACTAATTTAAATAACTAACCTACTCCTATATAGTGTGACTGATTACTTTTGACTTTACGAAGACATATGAAACTAAACTAGAAGAACTCTGGCCATCTAAATAAATTATTATGATGGTATTTTAGTACTTCTTTAGTTTCCTGAAGTGTTTTTTTTTTACACAAACATGATGTGATAAAACCTTAGCTAGATGTGTATAAAATTTGTTTTAACTAGTTGATCACAAACCCCATCATATTGAAGAGTAACTAGCAATGATAATCTATTTAAAAGTAAGATGCATAAATTACTCATTCATAAATGTATGCATGTGTATGTAGCTATGTATGTATTTATGTGTGCATATGTGTGTATGTATGTATGTATGTATGTATGTGTGTATGTATGTATGTATGTATGTGTGTGTATGTATGTATGTATGTATGTATGCATGTATGTATGTATGTATACATGAATGTATGTATATGTATATGTATGTACACTCAAACCTCTCTTATCCGGACAGTCTGGGACCAAGGGGTGTCCGTAACTAAGAAATGTCCGTAACTCAGAAATACTAAATACTATTCGGTGATGAACCGTGTATACAATTAATTATTTGATAATTGAATTAGTATATTACTTAAAATTAACAAAAACACCTGTAAATACATGAATCAATTTATTTTAAATATGAAGTGATTTTAATTTGCTTCATAGATTTCAAGCGACGCTGAGCTGCATCGTCTCTCCAACTTTTTACCAGCATAAGATGTGCGGGTGTGTGTTGCCTTTGGACTCCAACCACTCCAAAGCAGTATCGAAAGCAGCACAAGCTTGCGATGGAGTAGCTGCATTTGAAAAAGCTTCATCTTCATTTTCGGAGTCAGATTCTTCACTCTCTTGCAACACATCTTCTACAATTTCTTCATCGTTCATGTCCAAATATCATTCACTGTAGATTTTGGAACACCAAACTGTCCAGACACTGCCTCACTGACTTCCCTATCTTAACTTCTGATATTATCTCCGGCTATCTTTCTAGAGTTAAAATGCTACGCTTGCGTTTAGTTACCGCGACCTTGCCTCCACCACCGCTGGTCATTGAGTTCCTAGAAGAACTAGCAGCCCCACTGCCTTTCAAAGAGTTTTGAGAAGAACTAGTAGCGACGCCGCGGGTCAACGAGTTCTGAGAAGAACTAGCGGTAGACGCACTAACTGCCTGTTGATTTCCCTGCTCCATCTCCGCATACAACGCTCTCGCTACGATCGAATACACTCAAAGTGCCACGCGCGAAATATTTTCCCGATTTTATTCGTTTAATTTGGTAGCTTTCCGACTACACTGACGATCCGTACACAGTCAATAATTTTAGTTTGTGTCCGGTAGACAGAGGTGTCCGTAACTTAGACGAACGGATAAGAGAGGTTCGAGTGTATGCATGTATATAGCATTTGTAAATGTCAGAAAAAATCAGCTTACTTAATCCTAAAAATTATTAAAAGCAAGTTGATCGGGCCGATTAAGTTAGCAATAGTCAAATCTGCTGCTTGGAAAGTAAATATCTCTATGCTAATGAATACATAAGTGCAAAAATATCTTTATGTGGCCTACATCTTGCCTCATTATCCAGTCGATGGTCAATTACATAGTTTTGTGAGTGCATGCTATGTGTTATCAATTTCTGACCATTTATTAAAACACTAGATTGAAACTTTCTCACTTAATGTGGTCAGAGAGAAGCCAAGGCAAAATGTAAACTAATATTAGTTGTTGCCAGGGAATCGAACCCAGGACCACTGGCTTTAGCCACCAGTGCTCTAGCCACTGACTACAACAACGTGAGGGTCTTGGAAGTTGTGTGTTGTTGTAGCTCAGTGGCTAGAGCACTGGTGGCTAAAGCCAAGGGTCCTGGGTTCGATTCCCCGGCAACAACTACGATTTTTTCACATTGTACCTTTGCTTCTCTCTAAACTCCTTTAAGTGAGAAAGGTTGTATGTATAATGCATGTAAAAAATCGTAATCATGGAACAGAAAACAATGACTGATATAGTGGAGCCTTGGTAATTCCATTCCCAGAAACAACAGCTTATTAATGCAATCTGATCCAGAGTAACTTATTAACCCTCAGCACGCATGCAAGATAGGGTTATAGTAGTCGTCCTGTCTGTTTGTCTGTCTGTCTGTCTGTCTGTCAGTCATGCTCTGATTTTGGAGATTAATGACAATTAACCGTTGATTTAGGCATGAATTTACTTAGAACGAAGATTTAGGACCTTTCATTGTGCTACTTTTTTTATTTTGGTCTAATTGTTGAAAAAACATGAAGCTTTCAGCTCCACGTAGGTACCAGCTTTTGTGTGTAATGCACCCTACCATCATGTAATAATCACATGAGTAAATAATTCCTTGCAGCCCGTGGTGTAGTTTGCTTTACACTCAGGGAAGTTAAAGGAATTGAAAGAAGTGAAGCTTCGTGTTGAAAATGTATACCAGTGAGTGTTTCTGGCCTGTTTAGCTTCTTCTCTTATGGAGACAGTGTTTCCATGTACAATTTTCATTGCTCGTGCTATATTGATGCATGATTAATATAGCTAATATATTATATTGCTTGTTCTTTAGGTCTGAAATTATATTGTATTAGCTAGGTAGTGTGTAGTAGCCTGAGGATTTGCACCTTTGGTGCTTTATATTTACACTGTTATTGTGGCAATAACACAGAGATGATGAAATAGGACACAAAATGTATTCAATCCTTTTTTGTGATATCTGGCTCTTCATCTGTCTAGGTATGCATGTACTTATGTATATTATATATATAGTATATATATGTAATTCACAACATATACTTTAATGAGCACATTTTTAACAATACAATCTATGCTAGCAAGCATTTTATAATGTACATTACTTAAATATTTTTTTAATAGTTTTGTTATGTCAACATACCCACACTCAGCCAGACGTTCCAAGCAAGTAACTTTCTCCTTATCATCTATATGAGTATAATCAAAATTCACTTTTATTGTTTTCTTCCCTTCAGAATGATCAGTTTCAGTGTATTGATCCATGACATATTTGGCTACCACTGCAATAATGTCACAACCACATAATACTGCTAATCCTTCTACTAAGTAAATTAGTTCAGAAGGTGCAATAACACCCACTATGTAGAGTTAAGTACCCTTTTATTATAAGCACAGTACAAAACAAAACCCTAAATTTTTGGCTATCAGGAAACAGCTATTTTACAAAATGTTAGCTTTATTGTGAGAGTGAAGTTCTGTATCAAATTCATGAATCAGACCTTTCCATAACAGTAGTAATAAAAAATTTTAAAATCACATTTCTCTGTCTCTTTTTTTATGTTCATCATTTTCATAATATTCTACAAGAGCCAGGTTATAGTAAACTTACTGGACTAAAAATATGATGATCATGTTTCACATATCCACAGTCAACTACCTTCCGGTGTTTATTTTTTGTTCTTTTACTTACTATAGCTAAACACTAACAAACTGTCAAATTAAAGTGTTTCTTTTAAAAGTTTCCATTACCAACATGTATTATATTTTCCCGTGCCAATAAAATACTATGGTAAAAGTTATCTTTACCCATATAAATTCTAGTGCTCAAAAAAATGGAAACTGGTATTGAGAAACCTTACAATACAAAAAAAAATAGGGGATTTAAAGTCCAAAATTATAGTATCTAGGAAAGCCACATTATAGCTAATAAGTGTCGATGATATCAGTGTAAGGTGATTATGTTTACCCACTTCAACTAGTAAGATAATTGCCTACTAGCATGCAGTATTTGTACGTAAATCAGAGACCATTTATCATAATTAAATGTGTAATTTCAATAATCATATTGCAATGCTTCCTATAATCATAAGAGTTGTAGATGTAAATTTTGGCATCATAATAGTACTTTATTTAAGTGAAATTTTAACATCCAATGCAACCAACTCAATGCTTATATAGCTCTTTTAGAGAAAGAAAAATTGACTCACTGGGCATATTCTTTATTAGCTCTTTAAAAACTGTACTTCCACTTTCAGATTCCCAGTCACAATCCAAAGCTTCACTTAAATTTTCTTTGCCGCTGCTAACGATAACCATAGCGATAGATCTAAATAATGTAATACAATAATTCAAGTGTTATACTATTATTGATGGCTTTTCTAAACCCAATACTTTCTTGCTAAGTTACAATTTGCTGCTATAGTAACTGCCAGTTTCTCTATGTTAGCAAACATTTCATGAATGCTACATATTCATTGGGAAATGCATTAATATAATGTGTTTTGAAGACTATGCTAAGAAAATTATCATAAACACAGTTTCACACTTTCTATTTAATTAACATTTCATAATCTGTCTGTGATTACATTTCACGAAAGTAAATCTTATGTTGGTATATCCATTGAACAAGTGAATGTGAAAGTGTAGAGTGTTACAGCTACTGCTTAGGTAAAGAATAGCACAACGTTAACAACTACCAAAAAATAAACATATTAGATACCTTTACACAGCTTTTTCATTTACTATAAGTAGTAAGCAAGTCACCATTTAGGGTAAGACTATGAACTGTGTGGTAATTCCTTAGAAATGCATTTTATGTTTTTGTTTTGCTTTGTTAGTTTTTAATGTTTTTTTGTTTGTTTTTTTGTTTCTATGTTCGTTTGTTTTATAAGTTAAATGACATATGATAAGGGGTTTCAATGCCATAACAAACACACTCCACAAATACATAGTTGTGGAGAGTGTTTGTTATGGCATTTAAACCCCTTATCATATGTCATTTAAAATATCAGCATTCTTACGTAGCTGGAGTGCTTTTTGTCAGGAATACAGGTCATTTAGATGAAGCTATCACTACTATTGTCAATGACTACATAGCTACTTGTAGTTAATTTTAGAACTAAATAGACTGAATGATGCTTCCTATAACTAGGTGAACGGGATCTAAGACATAACCCTCAAGCAAACTAAATGAATGCAGCCTTATTGTTACTTTTGTAAACAGATTTTGTAAAGGCCAAATCCACCTCTATTTGATTCTACCTTGTTTGATGAAATCATGTGTGCACAATGACTTGCTCGCTATTTGTGTTGAAGTACATCACTAGTTTATTAATAGATAAAGAGTAACAAATGTACAAAGTTTTATAATATTTTAATTATGCAACATAATTTAGTAATCGCAAATTATTCTCTTTTTAACACCTAATATAGTTAATTATAACTTAACCCGATGTTTTGACTTCTTGCCGAAGTCCTCTTCAGGAGAGCCATAGATATTTATAACAGAAATAGATGTTTTGCCTCTTTCAAATTATCTTTATGTTTCAATGGCATAAAATACTAAAAATTTATCCCATATGAATATTTTCATCTTTTTCATTTGAAGTCAATAAAAAAAAGACTCAACAGAGTCAAAATATCTGACTATTGCTTTGATGTTACTTGCTTTAAGTTGGTGTGCTCAAGTAAGAAAGCATTGCTACTGATATGACTATGGTGAAATAAATAATTGTAAGCACAGTCTTAATAAAAATATTACTGTTTGGATACATTGCTGTACATGTTATAAGAAAGAACACTAATTTATTGCCACTTACTCTCGCTCATATTTAATTGCTGCTTCCAGTGGTGGTAAATTTGTTTTGCTGTGCTCCAATTTGACATCAGAGCCTTCCTTGATCAAAACCTTGGCAATGGCTAAATGATCCTGCTCAATTGCAATATGGAGTGGGGAAACATATTTACTTTGAGGATTCAGCAGAGTTTCGAGAAGTTTTGGATTGTGATCTTTGATGATTTTGATAAGCTGCTTCAGTAATCTTTCATACCCACTGTAACATGTCATGTCCAAAGGTGTCATGCCTTCTGCATTTCTGCATCAATAACATGTAATTCTAATATTTTGCTAATATTAGCAGTCTTCTATGCTTTAGCCCCAAAAGTTTTATTCAAACTGCTATTATTATTATTATTATTATTATTATTATTATTATTATTTCAGCAAAAAAGTAATAAAAAATTTTAGTGTCTTACTTTTTACATATTTAATATCACAAATCATATTCAATTACTAACCTTGAATCCCATCCAATTTGGGGTTGTAACAATCGCTCCATAGTTTGAGTATGGCCATTCTGGCAAACTAAATGAAGTGCATTATTTCCATCTTTGTCTTTTTCAAGAAATCTGCATGATCTCTTTAATAGAATGTCAACTACTCTGTAGAACAAAAAAAGGAAATGTTGAGTATTACTAAACCCTCTCACTGGAATTACTTCCAAGATTTTCATAAGCATGCACATAATTTATATATTATATATAATATGTATATAATATATTATATATAATTTTTTTTACTACTATACTCTTTCATATGGTGGGGCCAGGGCCACTCTGGCCCAAGCAGTTGTGCCAGCCTTGCCAGGATAAAAATGGACAGAGATTTATCAACCTTTGTGCAATCATGAATCAATGTATTTGAAACTTATCAGGACATTTTTTTTTCATTTGATAGATTATTCTGCAATCTAGAAACAATAAATAATAATTTACTTCCACATAGTTTAAAACCAGTAGTGTGTTGCAGCAAAAATTGCCAGCAAGATAGCCCAGCTTTATTTATAGAACTTACTAATATTACATTTTTTTTAAAAATTCTATTTTTCAGAGAGTGTTAGCACTCTCTATTTAGGGTTGACTACACCTTTCTCATAGTGGTAATACAAAATTCACTTCACATTATATCTTGTTTCAGTCAACAATAGTTATTAGTGATCTTTTGGAGTAATTAATGATGCTATACAATAAATTTCTAATCCACAGAGTACAAAAAAACAAAGTTATGAAAACTTCAAAAAAATCGAGTTTCTACATCAACTTCTTTTTTCTCCTTGAACCAACCTAGAAGAAAACTGTAAGCATTTCTGGGACTACTAATAGCATAAATCAGGAGCACTTTTCAAACGTACACTGCCTGAAAAAAGTCCATTGACAACCATAACAAAACCTGTAAACCTATTCATAATTAGAGTTGACAAAAAGTTGACTAGGCTGTAGAGGTTTATCGAGCTAGTTATCAACTAATTATACACTAATTTACAATTTTGTTACGGTTGTCAATGGACACTTTTCATGCAGTGTTTGGTCTACCACCTTTCTGTTTTCTTCCTTACGTGACTCCAACATACATTTGTTTCACAAAAAAGTACACTGTTAAAATGGGTTGCTTGAATGACACCTCGCGAGGTGTTTGCCAGGAGGCACTGTCTGGACACCCCACTTTGAGCTCGTATAACTTCTACACCAACGCAAGTGAGCTTATAATATAATAATAGCTTATATCCATTAGTTTCTTCCTTTCAAATATGATTTAGTTGCGACTAACTATGGAGATAAACTGGGGTGTCCAGGCAGCGCCTCCTATTTAACACCAAAACTAAGTTATCCAAACACCCCATTTTTAACAGTGTATCTAGCCTTCCAAATTTCCATGTCATTTAGAGCAGCTCATATGTGGCTGAACTAGTGCCATGCCTTTTTTCATTAATGTTGATGTGTTCATCGGCAGTACTGAATAAAACAGTCTATGCTTGACATAGATTGTTTCAGAGTTAAACGTTGAGTAATTGTATTAAAATCTATCATAGATAAAGCACCTGTTAATCGTTTCGGAAAAACTGCACCATGGAGGCTTCTCAATAATGTATGCACTCTTTAGTAGTTAGCAGATGAAGTGAACAGGAACAGAAGTAATGTATCTATTTTCTGTTAACTATAGGTTCCTTCTCAAGTAAACATTATTTTGATATGGATTAAATAGAAATTTCGGAGTAAATGGGTGTGACATGCAAAAATGAATGTAAAATGGTGACCATGGCCAAAAAACAGCGAAAAACTCATTATAAAAATTTCATTAGTGTTTATACACAATTTACGTTCTTAATCCACAACATTTTTTTGAGAATTTCAAAAAAAATTTCATGTTTAAATGTTTTATTTAATTCTTTATTATATTTTTAAGGAAGTGATTTAGGAGTGTAGAATTACCATTCTTAATTATTTGGGCAAATTTTGTAATGCTCATCTTTCAAATTAACACTTTGGCTTTAAAATCCTTGTTTCCATGCTTTATTGAGCAACCCTAATTTTTTTCAACGTTTGTGAAATGTTGTTTTCTTCAAACTAGTTTTATATGGCTACACAAAAGAGGTTAAGTTACACCTTCTTGCATACATTTTAAGTTTCTCACCTATAGTTTCTAAATTTAAGTTTGTTTATTTTAGCATCACCCTGAAGTCAAAGTGCACTGATTATTTAATGGCACCACAGTTGCTTTTCTCAGGTGCACATATAGTTTGCTAACGATAATAAACAGTAGAAATTCCATCACAAGAAGTTAAAAAAAAAGCAGCTTAATTGATATGTCCTAAAATATATATACCCATCACACACAGCATCATTGGTAATGGTTGTTCACTACTTACTCAAATATAAACATGGCAAAAATGTGTAGTATGTACAATGAACATCCTGATATTGTAACTCCCTGAGAACGTCTTGCTAACTTTACTCAATCGCCAATAATTATTACTTACAAAAAATCGCCTTCTGCAGCTGCACAGTGCATTGCTGTTCTTTCATCTTCATTTTTTGCTTCTGAATCAATTGTTTTACAATCTAATAAGTGCCTGACACATTCAAAGTTGCCCCTTTCTGCTGCTATGTGAAGTGGAGTGTTTGAAGATTTGTCAGTGTTGTTAATAATTTCTTCATACTTTTCCTAATAAGATAAGCATTGATTAAGTTACCCCAATTGTTTATTTGTTATAGCAATTCAATATGTATATATATTCATCACTTAATAAAAACAATGCATCAGAGTCCAATACAGCACTTAAGTTACTTACCTTTGTCCTTTCTTGAGTTAAAATGCCCTACAAAAAACAATAAAAAGTATAGTATATCTTGTCATAACCAAGTAGTATTAGCTTCTAATCAACTAAACACGTTTTCCCCAGACTAAAAAATTACCTACTACGTACTTCTAAAAATTTATCATGTCCTTTCTCTGCAGCTAAGTGAATGACATTCTTTCCATTTGCATCCACATCTTTGACATCTACACCACTACCCACTAGCTTTTCATATGATTCGAGATTCCCTCTGATAGCAGCACAAAGTAAAGGAGTGTGTATTTCCTTGTTCATAATAGTAGCATCTGCATGTCTGTAAAAAAATTAATGAGGTAAAGATTGATTACCCAACACAACTTAATTAGACTAGCTAAGTTAGCAATAATATTCTTCAGAAAATTGTCATTTTTAACATACACTCCAAATATACATAATGAGTAGAGTTTCAAAGCATAATGACTACCATTCTCAATGCTACTAACTTATAAATTTGTCTAAATCAAATTAAAAATTCAAAGTTCTAATAAAATTAGGGCGCAAAACTTAATGTTGCTTTTAATTTTAACAAAATTTATATTTTTTATTGATTTAATCCAAACAATTGAATGATTCAATTTAAGAAAAGAAAATATTTTATTTGGTTTTATAACAGATGCCACATATATAGGTTAACCATTCACTAATAATTATAACTACACTATTCCATAAATAGTTCTTACCTGCTCCTCAAAAATCCAATCACTTTAACTTGGTTGTATCTGGTAGCAATGTTAAGCGGTGTATTATGATACTTGTCTTCTACATCTTTATACTCTTCAACAAAATGGTTTACCAAAGTTTCATGCCCAAAGTGAGCTGCTACATGGATAGGATAAGTATCATTCTCATTAGGTAAAGATTTGGCTCCATTGTCACGAAGTAATTGTACTATTTGTGAATCACCTCCCCGACAAGCAAAATGAAGTGGCGTTTTCTTCTTGTCTCCCAGAGCATTAGCTAATGTCACTTTGCTTTCTTCTGGGACACTTTTGAAAAACATTTTTACAATCTCATAGTGTTTTTCTAGACAGGCAATATGGAAAGGAGTTAATCCTTCTTTATTTTGACCTTCTTCTTCAGATAAAACACGTACTAACTCTGGTACTAACTTTTGTTGTTTATATTTCTTCAATAATAATTCCACAATGTTTTGGTTTCCACAATTTGTGGCTTCATGAAGTGGAGTGCTGTTAGAACTATTTTTTAGTCCAGACAATGTAGAAAAACGTTTAAATATTATCTTTACCATAGTAATATTTCCTTTTCGGCAGGCTCCACAGAGTATTTCAATCAGAAATTCCTATTAAAAATGTTCAATGTACTTATATGTCCCTTAAAAGAGTTTTCTACAACACATTGTACTAAAATAATTGGAATTATATTTAATAGGATATAATGGCAACTTCAGTGTGTGAATTCATACTTTACAGCTGGTATCTTAGCAGCTGCTTTGACCTATGGATAATTTTTTAGAGAAACTAGGTATAAAAACTAGAGAGTCTGTAATGTTCATTAACCCTTTAACGATGGATAGGGGTCGAATTGACCCAGTCGTGCCAGGGTTTAGATCAACCCCATTTTCTCGCACATGCTTCATGCATAACCGTTATTATCTAAATAAACAAATTCAGCTTGAATTGCGCACCATTTTGATGTTTTGTGATAGGGTAGCAATAGAAATTTTTCGAGTTACGGCTTCGGCTGAGAGAAGTGAAGAGGCTTTACAATGAAGGAAGTGATGATTTTGGATTTAAGTGAACAGCTTAAAATCCTGCATTTCTTATCCCCATAATTCAGTCTGGAAAGGGTTAAAATCCAAGTTAAGTTGGTCAGAAAAATATCGAATGACTTTTGAGAGGAAGCAGTTATTTTTCTTTCATACCATTACAAGCTAGCTCCCAATGTTAAAAAGTCCCCTCAGTATATCAAAAACTGACAAGAAAGCACTATTCCACATTTCCATAAAAAGTCCATGGGACGAGAGATAAAATTTTTTGTCACTCTGCACACTAGCTCAAAATTAGACAGACTTAAGTTTTCCATAAGCTATCATAAATAATGAGCTTGTTTCGTCTCTAATGGTATTCATAGCCATGCATTGACGTGAGTGGTACACGACTAAGTGATATACCAATACGTACGTTTGTCTCAATGTTTAAAATCAATTGCTGAGCAATTAAGTGATATAGCCACCCTTTATCCTAACAACTTGTAATGCAGCCTTAGCTTTATTAAAAATAGCTATTATGCGTAGCTACAGTAGATGAACACTCTTTCTCAACTCAGCAACCCAGTGTTAAGTTTTTATAGGATGCAATTGGACAATGAGGCACTTCAAGGCCAATGTGTTAGGTCACAACAACTAAATGGTTTGTGCATGCACTCCACAATCGTCAGTTGCAATTTCAAATCGAGAAGGTTTCTTTTTTTTCTTCCATTCTTTTTCCTCTGTAAAACAATTTTCCCATTCAGGTAATGATGTAGCTTTGCAAATCTAAAAATTGGGGACATTTGTTATCGAACAAGTGACGTGAGCGAGATACTATTAGTGGTGGATAATGCAAAATCGGGTATATGTTATGTGTATATAAGTGTGTATGGATGGCATGTAGGCCCCTTAAACACGTGTGGGTGCTATTTTTCTCCTAAAATCACGGCTTTTTAGGCTTGACCCCACTTTCTTCTGACACTATAGCATTAAGAAAGTTTTACTTGAAACTTGGACTCCAAATTGTGAGATAGCTAATTTCTATGTTTTCAAGTCCCACAATGTTACTGCAAATGGTAGCTATGGCATTGTCATGTGCCACTGGTAGCCAGTGTCTAAACTAAAGAAGCCAGAATTACTTGGGAGAAGCTGAGGTAAGTACGTAGGGATCTGGCTCATGGCATAATGCACACGTGAATATACACATGTACTAAAACTTACATGCACATTATTTCGGATTTTTAACCCTCAGCACACATGCGCTAGAGGTTTGTAGTAGTAGTCCTGTCTGTTTGTCTTTTTGTATGTCAGTCTGTCTGTCATGCTCTGATTTTGGAGAGCACTGACAGTTAATCATAGATTTAGGTATGAAATTACTCAGAACGACTATTTATAGTGCTACTTTGTTTTGTGCAGATTATTCAGAAACGTGAAGCTGTCAGCTTCACACAGGTTTTGTTGGCAACACTCACTGTCACATCATAATCATGTGAACAAGTACTTTCTTGTTGCCCACAGTAATCGTGCTTTATGATGGGGAAGTTACGAGAGTACTGGAAGTGGAGGTTCACAGTGAGCATCCCTGGTCTGTTCAGCTTCTTCTCTGATGAAGACAGAACTAACATCTAGCATTTTCATTGCTAAAGTTATAGTAATACCTGATTAGAATAGAATAGCATATAAATTATACCTTTGATCTGATATGATTTGGTAACAGCTAGCTAGTGTGTGGTACCGCTGAGGGTTCGCAATGTGTTGTTTCATTGTAGTAAAAAATACTAATATTATAATGTCCAATCAATTGGCTTACATCATTGTATTTCTTCATCAATTTTGTAGTAATGTTGCCTAACTTTTTTTCATCATCTTTATTTAACTGGGACAGATTATCTTGAAAGGCCAAAAACTGTAGAACATTAAATTCTTCTTTTTCACTTTTTACTTCAGGATCTAATGAAGAAAAAAAACATACAGTAACTTCTGAAGCTCTAGAATTGGAAGATACCTGTGGAGTGCTGGACTTCAATAATAACAATTCAACATCTCCACAGCACCAAGTGCAACAGAACACATTAAACAACTTATCCATTCATGCAAACAGTACACATTAAATTCATTGCATTCATGCATTCACAAAACACATTAGCTAAAGTCAAAAGAGTACTTAATTTATTAGCACTTCATTCGTGAGGTCATAAACTTGTAAAGTCATGCTTATTTGAATTTTTGTGAGCATGAGCAGCCTAGTCACTATAAAAGACCATGTCAACTAGAAGGCTTGAATACAGAGTGAAAGAACATCAGGATACTTGCAAGAGAGGTTGTGAGAACGTTTAAGCCATAGCTGAACATGCTTGGCAGCAACATCACCCCATTAAAAGAGAAGAGATAACAATTGTAGACAGAACCACTAAGAATCGTGAATTACACCACACAACAAGTTCAACAGAGGCATAACTTTAGAGCTTCCTGAATGTTGGCTACCTGTGCTGTGATTATCGAGGTGGTGTTTGACAGTAGTATCCAGAAAAGATCGTCACTCACAAGTCTTATCACATCTCGAATAGAAACATTTCTATAAATAGAAGGCTCTTATAGGGAACAGCTGTGTTAAGATAGAGAAGTGTGTGCACATGTTTAGTTGTTTTAAAAACATTTAATTTGCGGTTACACCTAATTAGCATGTATTAGGCTTATAATGATGTTTGTGGAAGCCCTGGGAGCTGTATATGAAGGAAAGTGAATGGGAATACAGGTTTCATGCTTTAACCACATTGTTTTTTGTTTGTTTGTTTTGTAAATAGACCCTACAAGGTAAAAAAAATATACCTATATCTCAATGTGATAGTAGTAGGTGTAACTTTTAAAAACACAATTTAAATATTTATGTCACACTCAGGCTTCATGTCATTTTGAATTACTTTGAATCCTTTATAAAGATGAGGGCCACTTAATATAGTGTCAAACATCAATATTATTTTTTTTAAATGGCTGGTGAAGTGGTAGCATTAACATGCCTAGCAACACAGAACAATTTAAGAAATTGTACTTATACTAGCAGGTACCTTGCCACATAGTGGCGCTTGACGTATTGCAAAGTAAGAATGCAGTAGCACAAGTTATCTTACTCAGTTATCATTCTCTACTATTGGTTAAGGTTACATAAGTTTCCCATTCCTGCTCTCTTATTTCTGAACTATCTGAACTTTTCTTATATCCCACCTCTCCTTTCTTCAGTTCTTCTTGAGTCATGGAGTCCCCTATTCCTTTGACTATCTCTCCTGCTTCTAAATTTCTGTCCTACTTTGAGACACTTTTGTCTTCTATTTTGTACTTTCACCTTTCTTTTGAAAACTAACCCCGGCCTTTACTTGTCGATTCCACTCACTTTTTAGTTACAATTAATAGCTTGCCTTTTTGCCTTCTCTTTTTAAACCTATGTCGCCTTCCATCGTCTATTGCACCTGCTTTTTAGAAATAACCAGCACTTACTGAATGTGACGACACTTTACCTACCAGGATATGACGACACTTTACCTACCAGGACATGACGACACTTTACCTACCAGGACATGACGACACTTTACCTACCAGGAGATGAAGATGCTTTACCAAACCGTACAAAGCTCATGAATTATTCATGAATACACACACCATCGTCAGTTGTTGTCGTCAGTCATCATCATTACTGACACACAAGCGTAGTAATTATAACGAAACTTATACAGCAGAGCAAGCTAGCTTAGCCACAGCGTTTAGATAATAAAAAATATATTAATTTCATTTTTTTAATAAACTTTCAATTATTGAAGAGAGAGTTCACTACACACTATACTCTGTCAACTACTCATGAATAAAAGCTAGTGAATTAAGAGATTCACTGAAAATTGACACTACTTCTCTTCAACACCATTAAATGGCATATCCGTTTGACTACCTTAACATTGCATAGCAGACTATAAGAACCCATGGAAAACTATCCTACTTTTTTACTTTTCAGTAAGCAGTCCTTGGGTTCAATTCCTGGCGACAATCAAATATTGTTAGTTCCGTATTGTTTAAAAAGCCTGTGAAAGAGAGAGAATACATCTAATGAATGTTCTCTTGTGAATTTTTCAGGTGGATGACTACATTTTTTTGATCGTGACAGACAGCACATCAAGCAATACTTGGCCCTGGATTTATCAAATTCAGTAGAACTTATTTTTGTTCAGACTGGATGTTGTTTGATTGTTGTTTTATTGTTGTTTTTTTGTGTGACTACATAATCTATAAACAATTTAACAAGATTACTTTCTGTCAAACTGCTTTATGCTACAAGGAGTCATCAAGAATACACAGGGTATACTCCAGCTGGACAGGTCCAAGAGACTTCACCTAGAACTTAGATGTTAGTGTGTTTGCGTTAATCATGTATGCATACCGCTGGTGTGTGTTATGAGTTCGTTTTCTTGTCAGACTTGTCTGCGGGGCCACCCTGTAGTCAGGTATCACATTTTTCTTTAACCTGTTTAGTGTTAGGCATGTGACTCTGGTAGTTATATATGCACTCATCTCTTTTTCACTGATCAGTTCAGTTCTTATCCAAGATTTTGAAGAAGTCATTCTTGAGTCTCTCTCTCTCTCTAGCTAGCATCCAGTGTGTTAGCTAGTAAGGTGGCAAGTGGAGGAAATAATAATTCTTATCTGGCAGGAGTACAGGGACTTAATCACCCTGGTGTCAACTGACAATCTCTGCACCAGCCACCCCTCCACCAGCAATACCACTAGTATACATATGGTATACTCCAGCAACACAACTAATATATATATATGGTATACTCTAGCAACACAACTAGTATACATATGGTATACTCCAGCAACACAACTAATATGCATATGGTATACTTCAGCAACCCAACTAATACATATGGTATATACCATGTGCTGTAAGGCATCGTCAATACACTCTAGCAACACAACTAGTATACATTATGGTATACTCCAGCAATACAACTAGTATACATATGATATACTCCAGCAATACAACTAGTATACATATGGTATATTCCAGCAACACAACTAATATACATATGGTATACTCCAGTAACATAAGAAGTATACATATGGTATAAACCATGCGCTGTAAAGTATCATCAAGAATACGCAGGTTATACTTCAGCAACACATCTAGTATAAATATGGTATACACCTGGCGTATACTAAAGCAATACATACAGTATACTCATGGCGTATTACGGTCCATTTACAACGGATATACACTGGTGTATACTAGATAGGGTTCTTGAAGTATACCATGTGAACATCTAAGTGTATGACTGTTGTACACTTGTGTATATCGAAGTATTTGCATGGTACTGACAACTTTAATTTTGGATTTATAATCCAATGACACTGCTTGTCTGAAGAAATGTACATCATTGTGATATGAAGTAGAAAAATGAAAGGACATTTTGCTACACTGTGCATATTTTATATGCAGGGTGCCCAATTCAGCTTTGATGCTAGCTTTTTCTTTTTAAAAAGTGTAGTTGTTACAGGAACCATTGTTGCTGTGGTCATGGATTATTAATATTCATTCATCTTACAGTACATACTTTTTAAATGCTTCAAAAGACTAGTAGCTATTTGTCACAAAATAATCTTTAAAAAGTGCAAGTTTATTTCTGCTATATAATTGTTACTAGAACAAAATTAATGGAAATTTGCAGCAACTTTTGTCTACTGAATTTACACCAGTTTCTGAAGCTTTGTAATTGGCAGAAATTTCAGGTATTTGAGTAAAATATGATATAAATAGCAGAGAACTAAAACTATTAAACTTACTAGCTCCTTTTTCAAGCAATTTTAATAATATATCATATCTTCTGTATTTAGCAGCATAGTGAAGAGGACTGTATCCATATGCGTCCAATTTATCAATTTCTTTGATATTAGCATGCTCAACTGTTGATTTATCACCAATGCGTACTGCCTATTACCAAAATATCATTTGAAATAACAACAATTATATTGGTATGCACACATATCAGATAGATTCACCATCACCACCCATTATAAATTTTGCTTCCAACTAATACCTCACTAGTATGTGTATGTATGTATGTATGCATGCATGCATGCATGTATGTATGTATGTATGTATGTATGTATGTATGTATGTATGTATGTACGTATATATGTATGTACGTATATATCTATAAGTGGAAATAAAATCATAACCACTTTTTTTCGTCGTTGCTTTGCCTCATACTCCAGCAATAATTGCGATCTTCTAAAGAACGCACCTCAACTTATTGATATGCTGAGTCGGAATTTTACTACTGCTATGTGGTAGACCAAGTTCATAGTATACCAAAGCAGAGAAATTAGTCCAGCATTTATTAATTCTGGACAGAATTTAGTAGTTGTTGCTTATTCATTTTTTTTCTTCATGGTTGAATTTGACAATTAAACAAAACAACTTTTATAACTAGCTAAAATGTCTTTGTACTTTCATTTTTTCTCATAAAGCAGTCTCATTTTTCGTTCATGATTGAGTGTACCTGTTCACTAAGGGTTAGCTAATTATGCTGGCATACTTTGAGCACAATATGTGATTTCATATATACTAGAATAATGCTAGCATAATAATGTAAATAAGAGCATAATGAGATAGCTAGTTTTTTTGTTGTTGTTTTTTTTTTTTTTTGGGGGGGGGGGGGGAAATTATAATGTTATTATTGGAAATTGGGTATATTTGTTTATATATATGTGGGGACGTACGTATGTCATTTGTACTTCGACCCTCGCATATTTTTGTGTTAGCTTGGTGTTCGACCCCGTCCCAAACTTCACTAAACTGAATCCTCTGGTTTAGCAATCATTACCCGTATCATACTAGAAATTGAATTGTTTACCGCTTTGAGTTCTTTTGCGGTGCAGTTTGAACTCAACAACTTGCCTGAGTACCATTTCTATGTGACTTAGTGGCAGTGCTATTTGTCATAGCTATAAGCCCTACGCAACTTGTATACTGTATAACATGTTATATTGGCAGGTAAAATATTTGGCTATTCCATTCTGGAGTACATATTGGCGGGTAAATATTTTGGCTTTAATACATTTTCCAAAACGAAATATTTTTTTTACATTGGTAACATCAAAACACTTTCTGCTGCATATCTTCCAACCCTTGCTCTTATTTCATCAGAGTAGGTCTGATAGGTGCCTTTTCTCTTTTTTTTTGCTCCAGGGTTGCAGAGAGTACCCTTGCCATGGATTTGTTGGCTGCCTCCTCTATCTGCGATCTAGGCCCGGGGAGTAGTAGCTGGTTGATGGTCTTTTTAAAATAACTGTATAGAGACATGCTAGCTAGTAACTACAGGAAATCCACGGACCACGTGGAGGTCAAAAGTTATCAAAACTACTTAGCGGAACAATAACTTAGCGGGCTTCCTGGAATCGCTAAACTCGCCAAATTAATTCCCCAGCCAATAAATAGTGTTATACAGTACTTGAATATTCATTATCCACTAGACTAACCACGAAGGTAAGCCTTGTGTAGGTATGTCTAGTTGTGGGTTACAGCTACTGTTATGAATACCACAAAAAACATTACTTTTTTTTTTTCAATTCAAACAGCTGTGGGGAGTGGTTACTATGGCTTTGAATCCCCTTTTCCGTAATATGCATAATTTAATAACTTGCCGTTTTTTTGGAGCTTCTAAGTGCCACTTGTTGGTTGTCTAGGGCCACTGGTAGTCAGAATGGCTTCTAAAGAAGCTACCAATACTCGGGCGAAGCTAAGATAAGTAGTAATTCCATATTTGTTAACTTAAGTAACTCTGGCGTTTTTTTACATATACGAAGTGATGGATACATGGACGGATAGATATGTGCTTGCATCATGTAATGCGTATGTGTTATGTAAATATATTAATTATGCCGGTATTGTAGTATCATAATATTTTTCTTTATTGGCGAGCGAGCGTAGCGAGCGAGACACTTACAGGGATAAAAATGAAAAAATCGGGGATGTTTGTTTATTTGTATATATGTTTGGACGTACGTATGTCATTTTGTACTTTGACCCTCGCATTTTTGTGTTAGTTACGTGGTCGACCCCATCCCAAATTGCACTAAACAGATTCCTCTGGTTTATCGATCAGTACCCGTATCATCACGCTAGAAATTGAATTGTTTACCGTTTTGAATTCTTTTGCGGGTGCAGTTCAAACTTGAAAACTTAAGGGACTTCCATTTCTAATCCAGTTAGTGGCGGTGGTAAGTCAATGCGCTCTTTGTCATGATTATAAGCCGTGCGCAACAGTATTTACTTGAAAATACATTGTCCACTAGACTACCGCGAAGGTAAGTCTGTGTAGGTGCATGTCCAGTTGTGTCAAAGCATTGTGTGTTACAACCACTACTTAGCTAAAGAATATCACAAAGAAAACGTTTAAATAACGTGTATTGTTTTGTTGTTGTTTTTCCCCTTCAATTCAAACAGTTGCAGCGAGTTGTTACTATGGCACTGAAATCCCTTTACCGTGTATGCGTAATTTAAAAACTCGACCTTATTTTCAGTAGCTTCAGTGTTAGAAGTCAAATCATTCATATAAAAATAGTATAGTCAGCACATCACTAGTATAGATACATTAATATGCGCTTGTATAAACATACATGCACGGAGGCACTAATACACATTGGAAACTTCCTTCCTGCTGCAGCCGCAAGAAAGTGTTGCAATAACTTTAAAGAAGGAAAGCTTTACAGTTGTCTTAATCAATTGAAGAAATGTATGTCAACACTTTGTGTTGGAGTAGTCTTAATGTAGCCTATGAAATCCGTACACTCAAAATAATGATAACAGTTAAGTTTGCAGACACTAATTCTAAACCAACAGGAAAGCAGTAGTTAATGCTTACATCTGAGCGGGGGGGGGGGGGGGGGGGGGGGG